>ENA-ORCQ01000025-ORCQ01000025.1-marine-metagenome-genome-assembly--contig:-NODE-25-length-292727-cov-25.517868_pt1 | contig 292727 bp, 245 predicted proteins | sample MGYA00237780_ERZ508510 | MGnify/ENA primary metagenome ERZ508510 (study PRJEB26181, sample SAMN06268981) | marine metagenome | isolation source: Tt an E2 anaerobic enrichment on eucalyptus from...
ATTCGTGGTTTTCTCTCAAATTTAATCCAATATATCCTTTAATTAATGTTGAATCAAATCTAAGGTAAAAGACGGTGTAAAAATTATTCGTAATCGTAAAAACGTTCGAAAGTAGAAAAGAAAAAGTCGGCTTCACGGGTTGCGTTTTCGTCGCTGTCGGCACCATGAACCGCATTTTCGGTAACACTGCAGGCAAACAACTTGCGAACGGTGCCTTCTTCTGCATTTTCAGGATTGGTAGCTCCAATCAGTTTGCGAAAATCTTCAATGGCATTTTCTTTTTCTAAGATGGCGGCTACAATTGGCCCTGAGCTCATAAACTTAACCAGGTTATCGTAAAAGGGTTTTCCTTTGTGAACTTCGTAAAAGGCACCGGCTTGTGTTGTGGACATCCGCGTGAGTTTCATTGCGCGAATTTTAAAACCGGCATCGTTTATCATTTTTAAAATTGCGCCCTCGTAGTTTTTTCTCACCGCACCGGGCTTAATCATTGTAAAGGTTCTGTTACCAGCCATTTTAAAAGTTTTAGTAGTTATTGTCTGTTTATTGGTTCAAGCCATTAATAAAAGCTTGTCTTTTACAATATTAACAAAATTTGGGTTATAAGCGTTTTCAGGCGAGGTAAGATTTTTTATCTTTGCCCATTCTAATTTTTGCGAATTTTGAAAAATACTGACATAGAGATTATTACATCGATTAAGGCATTGCTTGCCACTTCAAAAAAGAAGCTGGTAATTATTCCGCATGAAAATCCGGACGGCGATGCTATTGGTTCGGCTCTGGGACTGGGGCAGGTACTTGCCGATTTTGGGCACGAGGTTAAAGTGCTGTCGGCAAACGACTATCCCGTGTTTTTGAAATGGTTTTCTTCAGATGTTCCGGTAATTATTTATGATAAAGACAAAAAGAAAGCTAAAAGCTGGCTGAATCAGGCCGATGCAATGATCTGTGTTGATTTTAACGAAGCGAAACGTGCTGGGAAACTGGAAAAGAAAATTCTCGAATTCGGGCATAAAAAGGTATTGATCGATCATCATCCGTACCCCACACAGTTTTGCGATTTTATGGTTTCCGAAACTTCGTACAGTTCAACTGCCGAATTGGTTTTTGATGTACTTGAAGCTACCGGATTAAATAAAAACCTGTCGCAAAAAGCAGCTGAAGCCTTGTATACCGGCATTTTGACTGACACAGGAGGTTTTAGTCATAACATCTCGAAAAACACTTTTAAAGTGGTTTCCGGATTGCTGGATTACGAGATAAACACCGATAAAATTCAGTCATCGGTATTTCATAACTATTCGGCCGATCGCATGAAATTGCTCGGCTATTGCCTGAATGAAAAAATGCAGGTTTTTCCTGAGTACCGCGCTGCAGTAATAAGTATTAGTAAAGAAGAATTAAAACGGTTTAATTTTCAGCCCGGCGATACCGAAGGGTTTGTAAATTACCCGCTATCAATTAAAAATATAGTTTTCAGTGCTTTGTTTATCGAAAAAGATGGATATGTGAAAGCATCTTTTCGCTCAAAAGGAAATTTTCCGGCCAACAAATTTTCGTCGAGCCATTTCAATGGTGGCGGGCATTTGAATGCAGCCGGAGGTGAGTCGGAACTTAATTTTGAAAAAACTTTATTAAAGTTCACGCAACTTTTACCTGAGTATAAGCATCAGTTGTTGGAAACAACTATTTAAAAAATGTTAAAAATGAAATTAGTTACAAAATTTTTATTGGCGATTTTTATCGGAATAGCAGTGGCGTCGTGTATTGAGGAGGCAGAACCATATATTCCGCCAACAAAAGCCGAAGAGGACGCATTGTTAGCAGAGTATCTTGATACCCTGACCAACAGAGGGCTGGATATTGATACAACAGCAATGGGTGTTTATTACATTATCGATTCGATCGGAAACGGCACTTTCCCACAGGACGGAGATACCTGTGTGGTAAAATATTCGGGTAGGTTTATCGATGGTAGCGTATTTGATTCAACCGGAGATAACACCTGGGAGTTTGTATTAGGAGCCGAAGGATTAATTGACGGATGGAATGACGCAACCCGTTATATTGATGAAGAAGGTTCTGCTTTTTTAATTATTCCATCAGAACTTGGCTATGGATCAACCGGTGCCGGCACTATTCCGCCAAATACTACGATAGTTTTTTTGGTAGATATGGTAGAAATCAAACCACATAATTAAATTTGCACCAAATTACAAGTTGAACGACACTGTTTTAAACAATAGAAAATAATTAAAGATCAGATGAAGAAAATAGTATCATACATTATATTGATGATAGGGGCCGTTGCCTTTTTTGCCTGTAACGACGGAATTGATTACCAAAAAATGAGGGATAATGAATTAGCGTTATTGGATGATTACCTGGCAATTGCTCACCCGGGAGCGGAATCTACTGCGTCTGGTCTTTATTACTTTAATGAACCGGGTACCGGCGAAGGCGACACCATAAAAGTTGGTGACCGTGTTCAGCTATTTTATGCTACGTGGTCGTTGGTTGAAGGGCCGGATAGTGTATTGGTTGACGAAACAAACGGTTATTTGGATGGGCACAGATACGATCCTTATGAGGTTACTGTTGGTACCGGAGGCTCAATTAAAGGGCTCGAAGAAGGTTTGCTTTATATGCAGCCCGGCACAAGATCGCACTTAGTAATCAATTCTGAGTTGGCTTATGGTCAGCAAGGATCGGGCTATGCGATCGGAGCTTTTCAAACGGTTTTAATGGAGGTAGAAATTTACAAGGTTATTCCTTTTGAATCACCTACCAACGAAGAATAAACCATTGCTCTTTGTTTGCTATGAACAGAGCACAATTATTTAAAAAATTACTGCCCGGTTTTATTCCTCTGTTTGTTTTCATCGCTGCCGATGAAATATGGGGGACTAAAATCGGGCTTTTTGTTGCTATCGCAGTAGGTGTGGCCGAAATGGCCTGGATTGCCATTAAAGAAAAGCGTTTTGAGAAGTTTGTACTTTTTGATACCTTGTTGTTGGTCGCGCTTGGTGGCATTTCCATACTGCTTGATAACGATATTTTCTTTAAACTGAAACCCGGACTGATCGAATTGATACTGGTGACTGTTCTGGCCATCTCAGCATTCTCAAATGTTAATATAGTTGGATTGATGGGGCAGCGCTATATGAAAGATGTAGCCTTTAATACCGCCCAAATGCAGCAGATGCGCAAAAGTATGAAGAGCCTGTTCTTTATCTTTTTGGGGCATACTGTTTTGGTGTTTTATTCGGCCTTTTTTATGAGCAAAGAAGCCTGGGCTTTTATCAGTGGCGGATTGTTCTACATCATTTTTGGTGTTTATTTTTTATATGAATTTTTGCGTCAGAAGCAGAAACAAAAAGCGCTTACAAACGAAGAGTGGGTACCGCTGGTTGATGAACAGGGAAAGGTTACCGGTCAGGCGCCGCGCAGCCAGGTGCATAACGGAAGTAAGCTGTTACATCCGGTGGTACATTTGCATGTGCTGAATAATAAAGGTGCGATCCTTATTCAAAAACGTCCTGCCAATAAAATCATCCAACCCGGAAAATGGGATACCGCTGTTGGCGGTCACATTTCGGCCGGTGAGACTTTGGAACAGGCACTTAAAAAGGAAGTTTTTGAGGAAATCGGTTTAAAAGAGTTTTCGGCAAAGCTGCAGAAAGTATATAAATGGGAGTCGGAGGTGGAAGCCGAATTGATTTACCTGTTTACTACCTACGATTATAAAGGTTTTGGCATCCAGTCAAACGAAGTGGAGGAACTCCGCTTCTGGACAAAAAAACAGGTGGAGAAAAACCTGGGCAAGAATGTTTTTACGCCAAATTTCGAGGTAGAATTCCGAATGCTTCAGGAACTCAAATTGATCTGAAAAACGATTACCCCAACAAAAAGATAACCGGTTGTTTGTGCAAATCGGGCGCACCTGCTTTTTTCCACTCCTGAACAGATTTGGTTTGGATATATTCATCCTCTCCGGTAATATTGGCAGCTATACAAAATAAGGTAGACGGTGAGCAGGATTTTAAAACGTCGCTTACCAGCTGGTTGTTTCGGTATGGGGTTTCAATAAAAATCTGCGTTTGCCGGTTGTTTCTGATCGTTTTTTCCAAAGCTTGTAATTCTTTCACTCGTTCCTGCGGTTTAACCGGCAAATAACCTTTAAAAGCAAAATTCTGTCCATTCATTCCTGAGGCCATTAGTGCCAAAAGAATTGACGAAGGCCCAACAATCGGCACTACTTTTATCCCTTTTTGATGGGCTATTTTTACCACATCGGCACCGGGATCGGCAACACCGGGGCAACCGGCTTCGGAAAGTACAGCCACATCATGTCCATCTTTTATAGGTTTTAAAAAGCGCGGCAAGTCGGCAGCATTGGTGCGTTTGTTAATTTCGAAAAAAGTACACTCGTCAATGTTTATCTCGCGGTTTACCTGTTTCATAAAACGACGCGCAGTACGTATATTCTCAACAATAAAATATTTAGTGTTGCTTAAAATCGGTTCTACCCGGGCAGGTAAAACTGTTTGCCAGTCGCCTTCGGCCAAAACGTTCGGTACGAGATAAAGTGTTGCCATTCGTGAAAAGATTTTTGCAAAAGTAGTGATTATAGTTATTTCACAACTGCTTTTATTAATTTTGCCGCAAATGGAAAATCCTTCAATAAAAATAAAAGCAACTTTACTCGGAACGGGCACCTCGCAAGGTGTGCCGGTTGTGGCCTGCGACTGTGACGTTTGTACCTCAACAAACAAAAAGGACAAGCGGCTGCGATCTTCATTATTGCTAAACATAAACGATAAGAATTTTGTGATTGACGCAGGGCCTGATTTTCGCCAGCAGATGTTACGCGAGAAGGTAAAAACACTCAGGGCGATTTTGCTGACACACGAGCATGTCGATCATATTTTTGGATTGGATGATATACGGTCATACAACTGGGTGCAGAAAAACCATATGGAAATTTATGCCGAAGAGCGGGTGCAAAAAGCGATCAAACGAATTTTTAATTATGTGTTTGCCTCGTTTAAATATCCGGGTATCCCGAAGATGGAATTGCAAAAGGTTGATGACGCACCGTTCGCTATTGACGGTGTTGAGTTTGTGCCAATCCGTTGCTGGCATCATAAATTGCCGGTTTATGGCTACCGCGTGGGCGATTTAACCTATATAACCGACACGAATCTTATAGAGGATAGTGAATTGGTAAAAATGGAGGGAACAAAAATACTGATTATAAATTGCCTGCGAAAAGAAAAGCACTTGTCGCATTTTAATTTGGCAGAGGTGCTGGAAATTGTTGACCGGGTAAAACCGGAGCAAACTTATCTAACGCACATTAGCCATGCTTTGGGTAAATACGACGATGTGATGAAAGAACTGCCGGAGAATGTGTATCTGGCATATGACGGATTAAAACTGGAGCTTTAAAGAAACTTCGTCAGCCGTGCAAAATTGTCAATTTTGTTAGCGAAATTCAAGTCGGTATATTTTTTCAAACGATCATAAATAACCGTATCGATTCCAAGCTCTTTCCCGGCCTGAATTTCTGAGTTTATATCATCGCCAACAATCAAAACTTCTTCTTTTGGGAATCTGTGTTTCTCCAAAAGGCTGATAAAAATATCCTTTTTGGTTTCGTTTGATTGTTGCAGGTCGAGGATAACGATTTCCTTAAAATCATTGCGGATGTCCAGGTTGTCTATTTTGCTGTGCTGCAGTTTGCTAAAACCGGAAGTGACGAGGAACTTTGTTTGCGGAAGTTGTCGCACCAGCTCATAATCCGGGAAATACTGCATCGAATCATCGTAAGTCAGGTTGATGTGTACTTCCATACATTCTTTAAGCAATTGCTCACTAAACGAAAATGCGCTGGCTACTTTCTGAAATGGAGTGCGCTGTATTTCCAGTTTAATTGCCTCAAAATCTCCTTTGTATTCCCCGCTTTTTTCAATAATAGCATAGAGCTTTTCAAATAACTTTTCCGCTATTGAACTTACGGGATAAATAGTATTATCAAGGTCGAATATCAATACCGATTTGCTCATCACACTTCTTTTTTTGTTCGCAGCCACGGCAGCGAAACAGCTGTTGCAGCAACAATATAAATGATTCCTGCCAATAAAAATGCCTTATTTAAACTCACATTGTCAGTAATCCATCCCAGCAGTGGCCCAATGCCGGCAAAAGCCATCCGAATAATAAAATTCCTGACTGAAAGCATGGTTGCCCGCACTTCGCTGTCGGTGTACTGGTTAATGTAGTTCTTAAAGATAGGAGTAGCTAAACCACGCACGAGGTAAAAGAGAAATAGGAACACAAAACCATAGTAGGAGATGGAGATTCCTGCCAAGAAATAACCGAACGAGAGTAATAGAATAACAATTAAAACCGACCGGCGTTTTCCCAAAAATAATTCAACTTTATAAGCGAAAACCGAAGAAATACCTACACTCAAATTCAGGGCTGTCCAAAAAATACCAAATAACTCTTCCGGTAAACCAATTGCCACAAAAAAGGGCTGCACCAACCAGGCAAAGGTGAGCGTGGCAGTTCCGGTAAGCGCCGAAAGCAATATGGCAACTCTAAGGTTTGTATTCGAAACCAAAGTGTTTTTGATATTCATAACCAGTTTCCTGATGGAATGCACATGCTCCACTGCATGCACTTTAGGTTCGATTAGTGTTAATGCTGCTGGAATTGCCAGTGCCGCCACTCCAAACTGAAAATAGAAAGGTGTTCGCAAACTAAAATAAACCAGCAAGCCACTAACTATACCCGCTATAGCCTCTGCAAAATTTCCGGCCGACGTTATTCGTCCCTCTTCACGAGTATATTTGTCAGCTTTGTTATCGGCTTTCAAACTATCGTATAGCAAGGCCGAGTCGGCCCCCGAAATAAACGACAGTCCTATGCCCAACACAATTTCAGCGGCAACAAAAGCCCAGAATTCATAAGAGAAACTGTAAATAAGAAAACCAAGGCTTCCTAAAATGCTTCCAAGAATAAGTGTTTTTTTACGCCCCCAAACATCGGCCATCCAGCCCGAGGGAATTTCCATAACAACAACGGCAACCGAATAAATGGCTTTCAGCACAAATAATTCGTACGATCCCAGTCCGTTACTTTTATAAAAAAGCAACATAATGGGCATTACCATATTAAACCATTTCGAGATTTTTATCAGGTAAAGGCGCGGTATGTTCTTACTGAAGTTTGTCATTTGATCAGGCGCAAAAATAGTGTTTACTTTTTACTCCCGGTTATTTTGAGCGTGTTGTTGTAATTTTTCGGATTAAATGCAAAATAGCTTTTAAACTAATAGCAGATTTATATATTTGCCTACACAGACAGAATGATTTAAAAGTATTAACAACACAAGAGATTGTGTGGAGGAGACGATGCAAAAAACACTATGAGTGTTATTGTATGGTTTGTTCGAAAAAAATTATGACATGAAACTTACAATACCAGAAGGCTATCAATCGGTTTTAAATGTTCAACAAACCGAGCAGGCAATTAAATTAATTAAAGATTTTTTTCAGGAGAACCTAGCTGCCGAATTGCGTTTGCGCAGGGTAACAGCGCCGTTGTTTGTAAAACAGGGAACGGGGATAAACGACGATTTGAATGGAATTGAGCGTCCGGTGTCGTTTCCGATGAAAGACCTGAATGAAGAGCGTGCAGAAATCGTTCAGTCGCTTGCCAAGTGGAAACGAATGGCCCTGGCCGACCTGAAAATCGAACAAGGTTTTGGCCTTTACACCGATATGAACGCCATTCGTCCGGATGAAGAACTGACAAACATTCACTCGTTATATGTCGATCAGTGGGACTGGGAGCGTGTTATCGATCGCGAGCAACGTAACCTTGATTTCTTAAAATCGGTGGTACGTAAGATTTATTCGGCTCTTGTTCGTACTGAGTTCCTGCTTTGCGAAGCATTTCCAGTAATTAAAGCCGAATTGCCAGAAGAAATTACTTTTATCCATACCGAGGAGTTAGCGGCAAAATATCCGGATTTAACGCCTTTTGAGCGCGAAACCAAAGAAGCCAAAAAACACGGTGCCATTTTCGTTATAGGAATTGGTGGCGAAATGCCAAACGGCGAAATTCACGACGGAAGGGCACCCGATTACGACGACTGGAATACTGAAACCGTAAATGGTTATAAAGGACTGAACGGCGATATTATACTTTGGAATAATGTACTGAACAGAGCTTTCGAGATTTCTTCGATGGGTATCCGTGTGGATAAGGAAGCATTGCTTGAGCAATTAAAGATACGTAATGCCGAAGAACGCAAAGAAATGCTGTGGCACCAAAAACTGCTAAATGGCGAACTGCCACTTACCATTGGTGGCGGTATCGGGCAATCGCGTTTATGCATGTACTTTTTGCGTAAGGCACACATTGGCGAAATTCAGTCGAGCATTTGGCCCAATGCCATGATAGAACAGTGTAAAGCTGCAGGAATTAACCTGCTTTAACCGCATGTAATAGCGGTGCCGACTACTGAAAAATTATGTAATTTGAATTATTTCAGAGTTGGTATTTGTTATTTGCGATTAGATTTATACTTTTGCAGCGCAAAAAAGGATGCCTCGGTAGCTCAGTTGGATAGAGCAACTGCCTTCTAAGCAGTAGGTCATGGGTTCGAATCCCGTCCGGGGTACCAATAAGAATAGGGGATTAGATGAAAGTCTAATCCCTTTTTTGTTTTTAATTGGTAAACCAGCTCAAAATCAATCATCCTGTTCAATCTCATACTTTTATGTAATCCACCAACGAACTGCAGACACCGGGTTTAGGTGTATGATTTAGCCAGTCATTACGATATCACCATCCCAACACTATCAAATTATCAGATCGGGGTTGTAGGCATTAGTTGTCTATTCGGAAAGTATATACATGTATTTTCTTACAGATTTAAAAGATGAATCAAGGTATTGTGGTACCAGTTTACAATATTGTTTGTTACCGTTTTCATTCAATATGAACATTAGCGGTTAACAAGATGTTTATATCTTATTCTTAGCTAGCTATTTAAATAACGACAAAGAATCATAAGTCGTTAGAATTTTTCTATTTACTAATCAAAAATGAACAAAATGAAATTAAAGCAAAAAATGTTTCGGATGACAATGACCTTGGTATTTCTGTTCGCAGGATTAATAATTACCAATGTTGTTCAAGCTCAAGAAAGTTTTATTCTTTCAACAACTGAATTTACAATTAAAAAAGGGCACGAAAGACTGTTTGAAAATGGAGTAAAAGCATGGAAATCATGCTATCTTGAAAATGGTGGAGAATGGACATGGACAATGTGGAGAAGATACAATGGAGAAGGTTCTGTATATGTCATTTCATCAAGAATGGCTAATTGGGCGGAACTGGATAATGATGATGAAGCTGGTAAAAAATGTCGGCAGATAATATATGATCAAATAATTCCTCATATAGAAAATACGGTAGATATGTTTTCCAAAAACATACCCGAAATAAGCAAAGCAGCCGATTCTGAAATGGGGGTAATTTGGGTTACATTCTTCCAGGTTGAAAATAGCTCTGTTTTCAGAGAAACGGTTGACGAGATTTCTAATATAATTGCTGAGGCAGAAGGAGATAAAAGAGGTTATTGGTATAGCGTTAACGGAGGAGGTCCTGAAAGCCCTGATTATTTTGTTACTGTGCCATTTGAAAACTTTGCGGCATTGGATGTTGAACGTGATGGTGTATGGAAAATGGTAGAAAATGCCAAGGGTAAGGATGCAACTGATAAAATGCGGGCAAAGTTTCGGGATTCAGTTTCTGATATCTGGGCATACATGTTCAAAATGCTTGATGAGTTAAGTCATAATCCTGAAAACTAAGTTATCCCGGATTTCAAAAATCACAATACATCAGTTTCCATCCATCCATGTTCGTTATGAATTTGGATGGATGGTCTGTAAAATTAGCTAACAAACCAATGATGTTTACAGCGACAAATTTATAAAGTTTGTTAGCGAAGAACAGCCGTTCTTAATACCAAATCTAACGCTACGTTTACTGGCCGACCAGGTTGAAATTCATCCGAACAAACTTTCGTGGCTGTTAAACGAACGGATAGGGAAGAACTTTAATGAATTCATTAATTATTACCGAATTGAATACTTCAAGCAACTGGCACTCGATCCCAAAAACAGTCATATTTCATTAATTGGTTTAGCTTACGAAAGTGGTTTTAACTCGAAAACCGTGTTTAATACCTATTTCAAAAAAGAAACAGGGATGACACCCAAAGAGTTTCTTAAGCAGAATGCTTAAATAATACGAGCGAAAATATCAAAGGAGAAAATTGTCCATCCACTAACGAAGTTTGTCCATTTTACAGCGGCTGAATACCCTGCATCTTTGTACTGTCGATAATGACACAGAACATTAGAACAGTAAAAAAATGGAAAACTTAGTAAAAACAGAATTTAATGTCCCTACACGAGAAGATGTATCAGCATCAAACCATGAGATTTTTGATGCTTTAAACAAAGCCTTGGGTTTTGTTCCAAACCTGTATGCAACAATCGCTTATTCTGATAATGGTTTAAAGCGTTATTTGGATTTTCAAAATGCCAAAACATCATTATCAAACAAAGAGAAAGAAGCTGTAAACCTTGTTGTTAGCCAGGTAAACGGTTGCGTTTATTGCCTGAGTGCACATACGGTATTGGGTAAAATGAATGGTTTTACCGACGAGCAGCTATTGGATATTCGTCGTGCGAAAAGCGAAAATGCAAAAATTAACGCCCTGGTTAAATTGGCAGCAGATTTAACCGAAAACAGAGGGAAAGCAAGTGCCGACAATGTAGAAGACTTTTTCGCACACGGTTATACCAAAGAAAATTTAGTGGATCTGATTCTTCAAATCAGCGATAAAACAGCCATGAATTACTTACATAATCTCACCAAAGTTCCGGTGGATTTTCCCATTGCATCAGTTCTTTAATTTACAACGCAGGAAAGGAGAAATAGCAGAGGCCTGTTTTCTCCTTTCTTAAAACTAAAACAAAATGAGTAACGAAGAAAAAAGATATCCGCTGCCGCCATTTACAATGGAAACTGCCCTTGAAAAAGTACAAAAAGCAGAAGATGCCTGGAATAGCAAAGACCCGGTAAAAGTTGCACAGGCATATACCATCGATTCGGAATGGCGAAACCGAACTCAGTTTATAAACGGGAGGGAAGAAATTGTAGAATTTTTAACCCAAAAATGGGAAAAAGAAAAAAATTATAAACTAAAGAAAGAGCTTTGGGGTTTTAGAAAGAACAGAATTGCAGTAAAATTCGAATATGAATTTCAGGATGCGGAAAACCAATGGTACCGCGCTTATGGAAATGAGCTCTGGGAATTCGATGAAAACGGATTGATGCAAAAACGTTTCGCAAGTATTAACGACTTAATGATTGATGAAAAAGATAGGACGTTGACCTAATTTCATGCTTATGATACAGAATAACGATTTCACACTTATAGATCCGCAAACGGGTCACCAGACTTTCAGACTGTTTCGCTTTGAAAAAAATAATCCGTTTGATGATGTTCAACGATTGAACCACTATTCAATGATTTGGCTGGAAAGTGGAACGGGGAATGTAAAAGCTGATTTCTCGGAATATAATTTTCGGGAGAATGTTCTGCTTTCTTTTTCTCCTTACCAACCTTTTATGATCAATCTGGAAGGGGAAGTCAGGGGATGGGTTATCAATTTTCATCCCGATTTTTTCTGTATCCATAAGCACCACAAAGAAGTTGCATGCCATGGCATTTTGTTTAATAATATTTACAATCCGCCATTTGTTTACATCGATGAAAAAGCTGCTGCAAATTTTGAAATGGTGATTGAACAGTTTAAAGCCGAAATGCAAAATCCGGCCCTGGCGCAGTATGAATTGCTGATTTCGTACCTGAAGATATTTCTGATCACGGCATCGCGACTAAAAACGGAACAGCAAACGGAAGCCCAACAAACCACAGCAAAAGAGGAAGAACCATTTATTTTACAAAACCTGAAAAATGCGATTGAAATGCACTACAAAACAAAACACAGTGCCAGCGATTATGCCGATCTTTTAGCCATAACACCAAAAGCATTAACCCGGCTTACCAAAACGCATTTTAATAAAACCTTAAGCGACCTAATTGCCGAACGCATTATTATTGAGGCCAAAAGAGAATTATACCTCACTAATAAAACGGTTAAAGAAATTGCATACGATTTAGGTTATAACGATGAATATTATTTTAGCCGGTTTTTCAAAAAGAATGCCGAAGTGTCTCCGCAGTATTACCGCGAAACGGTTGGTTTTGATAAAGCATCGGCCGTTTTAAAAACATAAAAATTCCTGCGCACGAATGGATGCCGAGGGTAATCAGTTAACCTTTGTATGTGTTTTTCTTCTTATGAGTCGTATTTATATATTTTTTAAGCTGACTGCTGTGTTTGCCCCTGACTTTTTAGCCCGCAATTATAATTCCGAACTTCTATTTTTTTTCCCGAACGACTGAGATTACTACCTGCGCTACTTTTGTTTCATGATTTCAATAAACAGAAATTAGAACAACAAAACAGAAAAGATGAAAGAAATGATGAAAGCAATTGTAGCAAGCGGTTACGGAGGTCCTGAAGTACTTCAAATTAAAAGTATGCCCAAACCCAGCCCTAAAGAAAATGAGGTGCTGGTAAAAGTAATAGCCACTTCGGCAACAACAGCCGATGGAATGATGCGATCAGGAAAACCATACTTCGGGCGGTTAATAACCGGATTACGAAAGCCCAAACATCAAATCCCCGGCACAGGCTTTGCCGGTTATATCGTTGAAACAGGATTAAATACCAACAAATTTATTCTCGGAACCCGGGTGTTTGGTGAGACGACTTTAGGAATGAGTACCAATGCCGAATATGTTGCAGTACCTGAGGACGGTGTAATTCTACCGATGCCCGATAATATGACCTATGCCGAAGCAGCAACCTATGGCGACGGGCATGTAACCTCCCTGAATTTTCTCAAAGAGATTGCACAAGTTAAGCCAAACCATAAAGTATTGATTAACGGCGCCTCCGGTAGTTTGGGAACGGCAGCAGTACAAATTGCAAAGTTTATGGGTGCCGTGGTTACCGGTGTTTGCAGTACACGAAATGTGGGGCTGGTAAAATCGCTTGGAGCCGATCATGTAATTGATTATAACAAAGAAGATTTCAGCCGAGGTAATATAAAATACGACCTTGTTTTTGATACTGTTGGGAAAAGCTCGTATGCAAAAAGTAAAAATATTCTCACTGAATCAGGACAATACGTGTCGCCGATATTAAAATTCTCGTTGCTGTTGCAAATGTTATGGACAAAAGTATTTGCAAAAAAGAAAGCCAAATTTGCGGCAACAGGTCTACGCTCCGAAACAGAGCTCCGTGATCTTTTTGCTCAACTTGTGCCTATGTTTAAAGAAGGCCGTTTAAAAACAGTAATCGATAGGCAGTATCCGTTGGAAAAGATTTCCGAGGCACATCGTTACATTGCTTCAGGGCATAAAAAAGGTAATGTTGTGGTTATAGTTGATGCGCAAAATGCTTAAGCCAATTTGTACAACAAATAGACTAAATTCACTGGTGATTTGCTGATAGTGCACTTCTCTTAAGCGCATACCGAATAACCAAATATCCGCTAACACCTGCAACCAGTGAGCCGATAAGTATTCCCAACTTTGCCGAGTCTTGTAAATGAACCGACTCATAGGAGAGGTTGGAGATAAAAATTGACATCGTAAAGCCAAAACCACCAAGGCAGGATAATCCAAAAATCTGCCGGAAGTCGACGTTTTTGGGCAGTACAGCTATCTTTAGTTTTATGGCCAGCCACGAAAATAAGCTTATCCCAATTATTTTACCAAAAACCAAACTCACGGCAATGCTGACGGAAAGCGGAGTAAAAGCACCTTCGTCGCCAATAAAATTTATGCCTGAATTGGCAAAAGCAAATAGCGGAATAATTAAAAAAGAAACCATTGTGCCAAGCTTGTTCTGCAAATGTTGCAATGGCGATTGAATTTCGGAGGTTATATTATCGAGAATGTTAATGGCGGTTTTATGATGTTTAAATTCAACTACTTTTTGCCCGATTAGCTGCGATAACTCGTTAAGGGCATTTTTACCCTTTCCAATAACTTCGATAAGCCTTTTTCTACGATGCGAAGGAATGGTAAACGCAAAAAGCACACCGGCAATAGTGGGGTGTATGCCCGACTCTAAAAACAGCAGCCAGATTACCAGCCCGACAGGAATATAGATATACCTGGAATAGAAGTTTTTTACCGATAAAAGCGACAAGCCAATTAACAGAACAAATGCAATAGCTACCAGGTGCCAGTAAATTAGCGAACTGTAGAAAACTGCAATAACCAATACTGCGCCCAAATCGTCGATAATGGCAAAGGCCGCCAGGAAAATGGTGAGGCCAAAAGGAACTTTTTTCCCCAGAATGCCCAGTACTCCTAACGAAAAAGCAATATCGGTAGCCATGGTTATTCCCCAGCCATGTGTACCTTCTTTCCCCGAGTTCATCAAAAAAAAGATGGCAATGGGGAAGATCATTCCGCCAATAGCCGCAAATATGGGCAGTATGGCTTTTCGCGCCGAACTGAGTTCTCCGATCAGGAATTCGCGTTTTATTTCCAGCCCGATAACAAAGAAGAAAATGGTCATTAAGCCATCGTTAATCCAGTGCAGTACCGATTTTGATAAGTGGAACCGGGAGAAACCGATTAAAAACTCCAACTCTAAGAATTGTTCATAGTAAGTGTGCAGGTTGGTGTTGGAGACGACAAGCGCCGCAATGGCAGCCATAAGCATACAAATGCTGCTCAGTGATTTAATTTTTATAAACCGGCGTAAGGGATCGAATTTAATCTCCATAATTCCTCCAGTTTTCTGTTCCTGTTTCGCCTTAATAAATTCAGAAACACCAATTCTTCTTGTATTTACGCGTATGTGCTTTAAAGAGTTTCTAATATATCGGAGGTAAAATTGTAGCAAAAGCAAGCAGTAACTACCAAAAAAGGCATCCCTCACAGAATGCCTTTTGTTCTCCACAAATTCTACACTTTTATGCTTCTACATCAGGAGCAGGAGTTATTGGCTCCTCTTCTTCCTGTTCACTGTCAAGACGTCCCTGACGGGCCGTAAGTTCGTTTTCGTAGTCGGTTATCTGATTATTTGTTAATTCAATAAAATTTTCAATTTCGGGTGTCGACATTTCCAGCTCAACAAGTGCATTTATTCGCGAAACAATATTTTCGTAAGCAATGTCAACAGCTTTACGCAACAGCTTATAATCTTCACTGTTTTGGTTTACCGATTCCTGACGACGTTCTTCCATCAGGTTTTGCACCAACAGATTTTCGGTTTTTAATGCCTCAATCCAGGGCAGGATGCCCACGGTGTTACAATAGCCACCAAAGTCACGGCTTTCAAGATCCTGAATAAGATTGGTAAGTGCAGCCGATTCGCCTTTTAAAGGCATTTGGCGCACGTTGCCATGTAAATCAAAAAGGGCTTTTAGTTTTTCAGCGGCCTCAACCTCGCTTTCGATTGGCCCCATCAGGGTTGCCCGCAGACGCATGTATATCGCACTCCAATAACGGTCGCGTCGTACGTCGGCACCTCCAATGAGGGGAGTAAAATCACTACTGTTGCTCTTCTTGTATACCGTATCCATTGCATCGTATGCTGTATTGAAATCGGGCATTTTTGTTTCAATGTTTAAAATTGCCGGAGTGACCGTGTCAATTCGGGTTTTGAATTCAGTTATAAACTGATAATGGTCGTTATTGCGGAAACGACTAAATACTACATTTTTAATTTTTGTCATGATGAATTTGTGAGTTTAATTGAAATGTGTGTTGATTATTTATATGTGTATGAATTTGTGGATGTTGTACGCTTGTGGTTTTTAAGTGTTTAACAAAACTAAACGATATATTAAGTCAAGTCAAGGCCTGAATATATGTTGTGCAGCAAACTTTTGTTTAAAACAGGAGGCGATTATTTACTTCAAAAATGTTTTTGATGAATGTTGTTCGCCTGGTTGCATCATGAAAGGCAATACCTTATATGCCCACGTTTTTAATGCCTGTGTAAAAACCATTTGCGACCATGATCTAAGTTGTGGGCTCGGCAAAAAACAAGTTTTACACCCATATCGGCCGCATGGTGGAGGTAAAAAATCGGTTTGAAGGCTTCCCCATGACATGGGGACATTGGCAAACAGGTTTTATACAGGCATTTGCCTTATGGGCAGGGTGTATTAACTGTTTGCGATGGGCAGTTGTTGCGTGGGGAAGGAAGGAAAAGGGCGCTGATAGATATGTGGCTTACCTTGTGAAGCCCTTAAATCAATTAGTGGGTACTGTTTATACACTTATCTATGGTTGTTTATCCGGTATCTGAATTGTCTTATTTATTATGGTGTTGGATAAATGGCTTTATGTTCCTTAAACATAAAACCATTTATCGAAAATATTACTACTTTGGTATCCGAAGAAATAAAATCAAACCGAGCAAAAAAACACAAAAATGGAACTAGTTAAGTGTACGCATTGTAACGAAGACAATAAAACCAATGCCAAATACTGCCGCTATTGTGGTTACGAACTGCCAAAAGTTGAGCCCAAAGAAACCATAGAACAACCGGTGGCAAAACAAACACAAGGTTCAACCAAACAGAAGTTGATCATTACGCTTGTTAGTGTAGTATCCTTTGTAGTTGCCTTTTTTGTGGTGCAACAACTGGTGCAGCGTGTTTTTTCTTTCGATAAGGTGTTAATGAAAACCGCCAGCGAATTAAATGAAGCCTGCCCCTTAATGGTAGATGCCGAAACCCGCCTCGATAATACTGTGGCAATGGCCAACAATACTTTTCAGTACAACTATTCGCTAATGACATTGGTAAAAGACTCGATCGATATCAGTAGTTTTGAAGCCTACCTGATTCCGCAAATAACCAATAACATAAAAACCAACCCCGATATGGAATTATTCCGCGTTAACCAGGTAACCATGAACTATAAATACGTAGATAAAAACGGGGTGTTCATAACCAAAATTTCTGTCGGGCCTGAGCAATATAACGAGTAGGCGGTAAACCCAAAACAGGAGATCCGATTCGTAGAATCTGCAATAAATAAGGATCGGATCCTTTGTTTCCCAATGTAAACTTTATCTAAAATCAATCCAGATAAGCTTGCATTTATCAAAAATCAATTTATATTTGCGTCAAACAAATTCGGCAAGAATGAACATTGACCAAAGAAATACTACTTCTTCTTTCGCAGCAATCCGTTGCGGAGCAATGTTTATGTCGTCTATGTTTATGTCTATGCGATAGCCTTCATTCGATGGTTATTCGTTGTTTGAAGGCATTCCGTACAAGCGTTTATTAAGCAAACAAAATTTCAAAAAAATATTTTTATGTCGGATAATGTTATTCGATTTGGTGGAAGCCATATTGGCAACCAAATAGCATTACAAAATTTAAAAGCCTGGTTAGCGGGCAGCAAAAGTCGCAATTATGTGGTGGTTTCGGCTATTCCGCAATTGCTCGATCTTGTTCAGTTTAATCTGCAACAGGTATTTCTGCAAGAATTGGACGAGGAGGAAATCCTGAACGAGATATACGGATTTTATATCGGTACAGTTGATGAGCAGCCCTCTGAAGTGTATTCAAAATTAGCCAAACAGTTGGTTGGATTACTAAAGGGGATCGGGCTTATCGGCGATTATTCGCGGGCTTTAAAAGACCAGGTACTGAGTTTTTCGGAAAAACTGTCGGTCGAGATTCTGTCGTCGCTCTGGAACGAGGCAAGTATAATTCATCCCGAAGATATTGATTTACGGGTGTCATCCGATTTTGGAAATGCAACGTTCCTTTCGGTAGATACAGATAAACTCAATAAACTGGAGGAAGGTGTTTACCTGATTCCCGGTACTTACGGCATCGATGAGAACAATAAGCTGGCACGAACCGGAAAAACGGCAGCCGATTATACAGCAGCTTTTTTGACCAAAGAATTGGGTGTCGATACGCTAAAACTTTGGGGCCTCGACAACGATTTTCAACGGGCCAAACCTGCAATTATCGAAAATCCCGAGATTATTAAGCGCCTAACGTATTCCGAGGCAAGTGAGTTGGCCTATTTCGAGCACTACTCGTTTCACCCGCGAACCGTGGAACCGCTGGAACATGCCCATATCCCGATTCAGGTGCTGAGCGCTGAAGCTGCTGAGGGCAAAGTTCAAACCGTTATCAACACCGAAACCTACATTGAGGAGCAGATTGTAAAAAGCGTAGCCTGCACCGACGATATTTCGTTGCTGAAACTCGACGGACCGGGCGTTGGTTTAAAACCGGGTATTCTGGCAAAAGTTACCAACCAGTTAAACGATGCCGGGCTAAATATTAAGTCGGTGATTACCTCGCAAACGTCCATCAATTTTATCTTAAGCAAAGAAAATGGTGCAAAAGCACTAAAACTCGTGCACAAATTGGGCTTTTCGGCTGTTACTGATATCAAAGTGGTGAACGACGTGGCGCTGATTGGTATTGTAGGTCATGGAATGCAACAGGCTTACGGTGTGTCGGCAAAGATATTTGCTGCGGTGGCTAACAATAAAATTAATGTAATACTAAGCGGCTCCGGAGCATCCGACCTTGTAAGCTATTTGGTGGTGCAGGAATCCGACAAAGAAAAAAGCGTAAGAGAAGTTTATAAGGCTTTTTTCTAATTAATGAATGAGGGCATTCTTCTGAATTATTTCAGAATTTGGCTGGAATGCCCCCCTAAATCCCCCGAAGGGGGACTGTTCCTCCCCTCTGGGGAGGTTAGGTGGGGTCAAAATGGTTGGTGAAAAAAGCCACTCAACAAGTTTCTAACTCAAAAAATTATAACAAAATGACAACTCAAAAATTAAATTTCGAAACACTGCAATTACACGCAGGACAACAACCTGATTCAGCAACCAACTCGCGTGCTGTGCCAATTTACCAAACATCGTCGTATGTGTTTAACGATGCCGATCATGCGGCTAATTTGTTTGCCCTAAAAGAATTTGGCAACATTTACACACGTATTATGAACCCAACTTCGGATGTGTTTGAGCAGCGTATTGCAGCGCTCGAAGGGGGAGTGGCAGCACTTTCAGTGTCATCGGGGCACGCCGCGCAGTTTCTGGCACTGAACAATATTCTGGATATTGGCGACAACATTGTCTCCTCACCATATTTGTACGGCGGAACTTACAACCAGTTTAAAGTTACTTTTAAACGACTGGGAATTGAAGCACGTTTAACCGAAGATTTGGAAGCTGCATCGTTCGAAAAACTGATTGACGAGAATACAAAAGCCATTTATTTGGAGACGATTGGCAATCCGGGGTTTGTAATTCCCGATTTTGATGCGATTGCAGCAGTGGCTAAAAAATACGATATCCCGTTTATTGTTGACAACACTTTTGCCGGCGGTGGTTATTTATTCCGTCCGATTGAGCATGGTGCCGACATTGTTGTGGAATCGGCAACCAAATGGATTGGCGGCCACGGAACCAGCATTGGCGGTGTAATTGTTGATGCCGGAACTTACAACTGGGGCAACGGTAAATTCCCTGGTTTCACCGAGCCCTCTGAAGGTTACCACGGTTTGAAATACTGGGATGTGTTTAATTTCGACGGGCCATTCGGAAACATTGCATTTATTATAAAAGCACGTGTTGAAGGACTGCGCGATTTTGGATCGGCAATCAGTCCGTTTAACTCGTTCCTGCTCTTGCAAGGGCTGGAAACACTTTCGCTTAGAATGGATCGTCATGTGGAGAATACGCTGGCTTTGGCCAAGTGGCTTGAAGCACATCCGAAAGTGGAGAGTGTAAATTACCCGGGACTGGAAAGCAGCCCGTCGTATGCCAATGCTCAAAAATATCTGCCTAAAGGTGCAGGAGGTGTATTGTCTTTTAATGTAAAAGGTGATAAAGAAACGGCGAACAGTGTGGTAAATAAGCTTGAACTGGTAAGCCACCTGGCTAACGTTGGAGATGCCAAAACCCTGATCATTCAGCCGGCAGCAACAACACACCAGCAGTTGTCGGAAGAAGCACAGGCAGCGGCCGGTGTAACGCCTACGCAGTTACGTGTAAGTGTTGGTTTGGAACACATCGACGATATTATTGCCGACTTTGAACAAGCATTGGCTAAAGTATAAGAAAATCATTCATGAATATTCACCTGCTGACTTCGGGTTAGCAGGTGAATAAATATTTTCCAACATTCATAATGTTGGTTATTTTTGCGCGAACTGAAAAAACGGAGCAACGAGATAAGGAATCAAGTGCTCTTGATACGAAAAAACGACTATAAAATGCCATTAAATATAAACGACAAATTACCGGCAATTGAAATTCTTCGCGAGGAGAATATTTTTGTAATGGATTCATCGCGGGCATCGCACCAGGATATCCGACCACTAAAAATTGTGATCCTAAACCTGATGCCGCTGAAAATTTCAACAGAAACCGATCTGCTTCGTCTGTTGTCCAATTCACCATTACAGATCGAGATCGACTTTCTGAAAATTAAAGGACATACGCCCAAGAATACGCCATCGCAACACATGAGTGAGTTTTACGATACTTTTGATGAACTGAAAAACAAAAAGTATGACGGTATGATTATTACCGGTGCTCCGGTTGAACAGCTCGATTTTGAGGAGGTTACCTATTGGGATGAAATGAAGGAGATCCTTGACTGGGCTGAGCATCACGTAACTTCGTCGTTGTTTATTTGCTGGGCAGCACAGGCGGCTTTGTATCACTATTACAAGGTGCCGAAATATCCGCTCGACAAAAAAATGTTTGGCGTTTTCGAGCATCATCTGTCCGACAATACATTACCAATATTCAGAGGTTTTGATGATGTCTTTTTTATTCCTCACTCACGTCATACCGAAATTCGTAAAGAGGACATCGAGAAAGTGGATGAGCTGCAGGTCATTTCACATTCGGAGGAGGCAGGTGTGTCAATCGTAAAAGCCAAAAACGGACGGCAGCTGTTTATTACCGGGCATTCTGAATATTCACGAAACACTCTGGACGGGGAGTATAAACGCGATATGGCCAAAAATTTACCCATCGAAATTCCAAGAAATTACTATCCGGGTAATGATCCATCTAAAACTCCGGTTATGCGCTGGAAATCAACGGCAAACCTGTTGTTCTCCAACTGGCTGAATTATTACGTTTACCAGGAAACACCTTACGACCTGGAACAGATTAGTTAAGAACTGATCACTGTTGGGCTTTCTGATTCACTTTTTATCTTGTAACTTTGAGATACAAAATTAAAAAGGAGATAAAATGAAAAATATAGCAGTAGTATTAGCCGGAAATGGTGTTTATGACGGTGCCGAAATTCACGAAGCCACATTAACATTACTCGCCATCGCCCAGCAGGGGGCGGCCTATCAGTGTTTTGCTCCCGATGTGGATCAGGCGCATGTGGTAAATCATATTTCAGGAGAGGAAATGCCCGAAACCCGTAATGTGTTGGTAGAAGCTGCCCGCATCGCTCGCGGTAATATAAAAGCATTGTCGGAGTATAAAGCTGCCGATTACGATGCAATTATCTTTCCGGGAGGTTTTGGTGCTGCCAAAAACCTTTGCACATTTGCTTTCGAAGGCCCCGATTGTAAGGTAAATCCAGATGTTGAAAAAGCCATTAAAGCTACTGTTGAAGCAGAAAAACCTGTGGGAGCACTGTGTATTTCGCCCGCAATAATTGCAAAAGTTTTAGGCGACGTAAAACTTACTATTGGTCAGGATAAAGGAACTGCCGATGCGCTTGAATCGTTGGGTGCCACACACGTTACCACCACACACGGCGAAATTGTGGTTGACGAAAAATACAAAGTAATTACAACGCCTTGTTATATGCTTGATGCTACTATCACACAAATTGCAGATGGCGCTTCAAATGCGGTTGCTAAATTGCTGGAGATGGCGTAATTGAGATGAGTTTAGCTAACAAAACTGGTTTATGAGTTCAATTCCCTATATCGATATTCACACACATCCGTTTCATAACGAAATTGAAACGATAACGGTACAAAATATATTTCCGGGCGACGGATTTGCGGCTTTCAACGGACGCAATTTTTATTCGGTTGGGCTTCATCCCTGGCATCTTGGCAGCAAACAGGAAAATAATGAAGCGCTGCAAATGGTAGAGGAAGCACTTGAATTCGACCATGTAATTTTTGTGGGAGAAGCGGGCCTCGACAAAATTAACGGCGGCGATTTTATCGAGCAACTTCGGGTTTTTGAAGCACAGGCCGTTATTGCCGAAGAGTATCAATATCCGTTAATCATTCATTGTGTGAAAGCGTTGAACGAGGTAATTGCACTCCGCGAAAAAATGAATCCCGTTATGCCCTGGATTATGCATGGATACAACGGTAGTGTTGAAATTACAAAACAACTGGTAGATAAAGGTTTTTTGTTTTCGTTTGGAAAAAATCTTTTCAGGGAGGATTCAAAAGCAGTAAAATCATTTAAGTATTTGCCACTAAATAAAATATTCTTCGAAACCGATGAGCTGGATTTAAATGTTGATACCATTTATGAGCAGGCTGCAGCTTTAAAGGAAATGCCGGTTGAGGTGCTTAAAAAGGCGGTGTGGACCAACTTTAACCAGATAGAAAAATCGTTGATGCCCGGAAGAATTTAAACACAATTTTGTTTCTTTGCGCCACGAAAATTTAGTTTTAGAGAGTAATGCACTGGTTAGAACGAACTGAGTTATTGTTAGGAGAAGAAAAACTGGCCAAACTTAAAAATGCAAATGTGCTGGTAGTTGGCCTAGGTGGAGTTGGCGCTTATGCGGCAGAACAATTATGTCGCGCAGGAATTGGAAAAATGACCATTGTTGACGGCGACGTGGTGGAAGAAAGCAACCGCAACCGTCAATTACCCGCGCTTATAAGTACCAAAGGGCAGCCAAAAGCCGAAATTCTGGCAAAACGTTTTATGGATATAAATCCGGAGTTGGAATTGACAATCGTAAATGATTACATCCGCGACGAGCAGACCATCGAACTCTTAAACAGTGCTCCTTTTGATTATGTTGTTGATGCTATCGATACACTGTCGCCTAAGGTATTTCTGGTTTATCATGCACTACAGTTAAAACTTCGTGTAATCAGTTCGATGGGTGCCGGTGGAAAAATGGATCCGTCGAAAATAGAAATCACCGACATTAAAAAATCACACAATTGTAAACTGGCAAAAATGATGCGAAAACGGCTTGGTCGTCTGGGCGTTAAAAAGGGAGTGAAAGTGGTTTTCTCTTCCGAGGATATCGATGAAAAGGCCGTACGTATCGAGGAAGGCCGGAATAAAAAATCAACAGTAGGAACCATTTCGTACATGCCACCACTGTTTGGAGGCTTTATTGCCAGCGCAGTAATTCGCGATCTGATTGCGGAATAAATGTATGTTTAAGAAATATGTTAATTTTAGTTTGTTAGTTCGAATAAAGAATTACCTTTGGGCTGTTAATTTTTAGAAAAGTCTGGCAATTAGCATTTTGGTCTTTTTTTATTGATATTAATAAACCGGACAGTTTATCTCTCTTGTGTTTTTCCCGACGTTATTTCAATCGTTAATAAAGCTTATTTTATACTGTATTCAAGTAACACCAGGACGTGATGCATTTTGATTGGTTCTTCTGGTGATCAGTAAGATGGATATATTAACTTTAAATTATAGTATAAAATGAACATTTACATTGGAAATTTGCCCTTCAACATGGGCGAAGAAGATTTGAGAGAAATTTTTGAAGAGTATGGTGAAGTTGCTTCATCTAAAATTATCATGGATAAATTTACTGGAAGAAGCAAAGGTTTCGGTTTTGTTGAAATGGAAGACGATTCAGAAGCTAACAAAGCTATCGAAGAATTGAACAACGCTGAGGTTGCAGGTCGTAACATTAAAGTTAACGAATCAAAACCTCGCGAAAACAACAACCGTGGCGGTGGCGGCGGTAGTTACAACCGTGGTGGCGGTGGTGGTTACGGACGTCGTGACCGTTACTAGGATCAGAAAAGAATTTTTTGATAATATAGAAAAGGGGTTCATTAAGTTGAATCCCTTTTTGCTTTTTAGAAGACCAAAATTCAAAGTTTTTCTATTTTTGAGTTTCAATTCAACCCGATTTTAATTATGAGCAATATCGTTTATCTGAACGGAGAATATGTAGCAGCCGATGAAGCAAAGATTTCACCAAACGACCGTGGATTCCTGTTTGCCGATGGTGTTTACGAAGTAGCCAAATATTATTATGGCAAGGCTTTTCGTTTCCAGGATCATTTAGAGCGTCTGAACCGCAGTTTAAAAGAGATTGGTATTGAATACAATACTGAAAAACTGGAGTCGGTTTTTATGGAGCTGATTCAGAAAAACGATATGGCTGACAAACATGCCGGAATTTACCTGCAAATATCGCGGGGCACTGCCAAACGTTCGCATCATTTCCCTGATGAGATTGCACCAACCGTTTATGCCTATGCTTTTGATCTGCCTTCGGCTACAGAAAAACTGGAGAACGGAATTAAAGTAATTACCCGCGACGATATTCGCTGGCAACGCTGCGATATTAAATCAGTTTCGTTGCTGCCCAATACCATGCTTTATAACGAAGCGCACCAAAGCGGGGCAGGCGAGTGTATTCTTATTCGTGAAGGAGAGGTTACAGAAGCAACACATTCAAGCGTACTGTGTGTGAAAAATGGTGCTGTGGTTACACGGCCTTTATCAAACCTGATTTTACCGGGAATTACCCGAAAAGTTATTATGAAACTGTGCTCGGCGAATAACATTCCGGTTGAGGAGCGCCTGTACACCGAAGAAGAACTTTACGAAATGGACGAAGTTTTTATCGCAGGTACAGGCAGCGAAATTTGTCCGGTAGTGCAAATCGAAGACCAATTGGTTGGCAACGGAAAACCGGGAGAAATAACACGTTTGTTACAAAAACTTTTCTTCGAGTTGACTTAGATTAAATTTCCAAAACAAGTTGATCAAGTTCATTTTGTATGAAAGTAAACTCTTCATCTGAAATGTTTAACTCTGCAGCTTTTAGATTTTCCAATACCTGTTTTTCATTTCTGGCGCCGGCAAGTACGCAAGTGATTCCGGGTTGATTAATAGTCCAGTTTAAAACCAGTTGTGCTATGGTTGCTTGTTTGTCTTCGGCAATCGGTTTTATTTTATCCAGAAATGTGTTGATTTGCGACAAGTTCGGCTCCTTAAAAAACGGGGTAGTTGGCCGATGATCGCCTTCGGCGAATTTATACCCGGCAGTAATTTTTCCGGTTAAAACACCTCTTTGAAGCGGGCTGTAGGCAATAATTGCTTTATCATTGGCAATACTATACGGAACCACTTCATTTTCTATACCGCGGTTAACCATGCTATACGGAACCTGGTTCGATGAAATTTTGAAATATTTTTCAGCTTTCTCCATTTCGTTCATGGAGTAATTACTTACACCACCGGCACGGATTTTCCCCTGATCTTTTAATATTTCCAGTGCTTCCATAGTTTCTTCAACCGGAGTGGAATTGTCGGGCCAGTGCTGCTGATAAAGATCAATATAATCGGTTCCTAATCTTCTGAGTGAGTCTTCACATTCTTTTATTACACTTTCTTTGCTGCCCAAACGATACAAGCTTACCTCGTTACCCTGGTTGTCAAAAGTTTTTTCGTAATGTATATGACCCGATTTTCGGTCCCACACCAAACCAAATTTCGTAAGCAGTTCAACCTTGCTTCGCTTGCCTTTTATGGCTTTTCCAACAAACTCTTCGCTTTGGCCGAAACCGTAAACCGGCGCAGTGTCGATGGTTGTCATGCCGTTTGTAATAGCTGCTTCAATGGCTTTAACCGACTCTTTTTCTTCGGCTCCGCCCCAAAACCATCCGCCAATGGCCCAGGCGCCAAAAGTAATTGGTGTAATTTTTACGTCTGATGCGGGTAACTGTACTTTATCCATGATTTTAAACTTTTCGGGTGACAATGTCCCATGAAGTTAGGGATAAAATTTAACTTATAGAACTCCAGTCGAAGCTTGTATCCTTTGATGATAACAGATTTTTAAGAAGTAGTTGATTTTGATCTTTTTGTAAAAACGGATCGTCATCCAGAATATCGTTGGCAATGTTCCGGGCTTTTTGAAGGATCTCACCGTCTTTTCCGAGGTTGGCAATTTTTAGGTCGAAACCCATACCACTTTGCTGTGTGCCTTCCAAATCACCGGGACCACGCAATTTCATATCCACTTCGGCAATTTCAAAACCATCGTTGGTGCGTACCATCGTATCCAGTCGTTTGCGGCTTTCGGTGCTGATTTTATACGACGACATGAGAATACAATACGATTGTTCGGCGCCACGTCCCACACGGCCACGCAGCTGATGCAACTGCGACAAACCAAAACGTTCGGCACTTTCAATTACCATAACTGCAGCATTTGGCACGTCAACACCAACCTCAATTACGGTAGTGGCAACCATAATCTGTGTTTCGCCACGTTTAAAAGCCTGCATGGCATTTTCTTTAATGTTGGGTTTCATTTTTCCGTGTACCATGCTGATTTTGTAATCAGGAAAGGTCTCCGAAATATGACGATAGCCTTCTTCCAGATTTTTCAGGTCCATTTTTTCCGATTCTGAAATCAATGGGTATACAATATAAACCTGTGTGCCTTTATCGATCTGTTGTTTCAAAAAACGGTTCAACTGCGCTCTTCTGTTTTCGAAAAAGTGCATGGTTTGTATCGGTTTCCGTCCAGGCGGCAGTTCATCAATCACTGATACTTCCAGATCACCGTACACGGTCATGGCCAGTGTTCGTGGTATTGGAGTGGCCGTCATTACTAATATATGTGGTGGAATCAGGTCGTTCTTCTTCCAGAGTTTTGCGCGTTGTGCCACGCCAAAACGATGCTGCTCGTCGACAATAACAAGTCCCAATCGTTTAAAACTAACCGTATCTTCAATCAATGCGTGGGTACCAATAATAATTTGCATTTCGCCCGATTGAAGTGCGGCATGCAACTCACGGCGCTGTTTGGCTTTTGTCGATCCGGTAAGCAAGCCAACGTTTATACCCATGCCATCCAGCATTCGGGAAATGGATTGATAGTGTTGTTGAGCCAGAATTTCGGTTGGGGCCATTAAACAACTCTGGAATTCGTTGTCCATAGCCAGTAACATCGTCATTAATGCCACCAGCGTTTTTCCACTTCCCACGTCGCCCTGCAGCAAACGGTTCATCTGGGACGTTCCGTTAACATCGCGCCGGATTTCCTTGATCACCTTTTTTTGTGCATTGGTAAGATCAAAAGGCAGGTATTTTTCGTAAAACGTATTGAAATTAAAGCCTACCTTTTCAAAGTGAAATCCTTTGAATTTTTGATTTCTGTTATGTTTTAACGCCAGTATTTTCAGCTGAATAAAAAACAGCTCCTCAAATTTTAAGCGAAAGGTGGCGTTTTTAAGTTCAATTGGTTTTTCAGGTTTATGTATGGCAGAGAGTGCCTGCTCAAGCGGCATTAATTTTAGCTCGCGAGTGAGGTATTCGGGCAGCGTTTCTTTGATTTTTCCCTTTGCCAGCCCCAGTAAGGTGAGTTGAAATTTGTTAATGGTTTTCGAGGTGAGAAACTGCTTTTTCATTTTCTCGGTGGTGTTGTAATGCCCCTGAAAAAGCCCGATTGGTTTGAGCTGCATTTCCTGCTCGGTTTCCATTTCGGGATGCACCACACTAATGCGGCCGCTAAACAAAGCCGGCTTGCCAAAAACAATATAAGTTTTGTTAATAAGGAGTTGCTCTTTTTGCCATTTTATCCCCCTGAACCACACCAGTTCCATGGTGCCGGTGTTATCCGAAAAACGGGCAACAAGCCGCTGTTTGCTTCCGGTGCCCACCGTTTCCATCGAGCGCAAAACGCCTTTCACCTGAATGTATGCCATCTCGGTGTTAATGTCGGAAATATTGTAAAATTTGGTGCGGTCGATGTATTTGTACGGATAATAATATATCAAATCGCTAAAGGTTTTTATTTTCAGCTCTTTGAATAAAATTTCCGCACGTTTTGGCCCCACGCCGGGTAAAAATTTTATTTCCTGATCGAGAAATTCTGGCATGCAGCAAATATACATATTCACACAAATTGCGGCAACAGCGAATAATACCGAAATATTCAAAAGAAATTAACTGTTGGGTACAGTTTTTGTAATAAAGCGAAAAGTTTTACCATTTGTATTTCAGAGTGAGCCTTAAGCGAAATGGTGAAATTATCCCGATATTTCGGGAGTTAATGCCGACTGAAGGATGAATTATCTGAAATAAAGCTTAATTTGATTTCACATCGGTATTACTTATGATAATAAATCTTAAAAAATGCTATTTCCAGTCTGAGAACAGCTGGAAAATCATATTTTTAACAACGATTCGTTCGTTACATGTAATGCGACAAAAAAAATACTACAAATACATAAAATAAAGCTATGCCGGAAAAAATTATTCATCTCGAGAACATTGTAAAAACATATAAGGTTGGAACGCAGGAAGTTCGTGCCCTTCGTTCTGTTTCTATTGATATTTACAAAGGAGAATATGTTGCCATTATGGGCGCCTCGGGTTCGGGGAAATCAACTTTAATGAACATTATTGGCTGTTTGGACACTCCAACCAGTGGAAAATATGTGTTGAACGGAAATGATGTGAGCAGCCTGTCGGATGATAGTTTGGCAGAAATCAGAAACTCGGAGATTGGTTTTGTTTTCCAGGTATTTAACCTTTTACCACGTAATTCAGCTCTTGAAAACGTAATGTTGCCACTGGTTTATGCCGGAAAGCGCAAGGCAGAACGCAAACAAATGGCCGAAGCAACCCTGGTTGACGTAGGTTTGGAAGACCGTATGGAACACAAGCCCAACGAATTGTCGGGTGGTCAGCGCCAACGTGTGGCAATTGCCCGTGCTTTGGTAAATAAGCCTGCCTTACTTTTGGCCGATGAGCCAACCGGTAACCTCGATTCAAAAATATCGGAAGAAATTATGAAGCTTTTTGCTGAAATTCACCGAAAAGGGAACACCCTGGTTATGGTAACCCATGAAGAAGATATTGCCGAGCACGCACATCGTATTATTCGGTTAAAAGACGGAGAAGTTGAGTCGGATATAATTAATGAGAATCCGATATATTAACTTTGCAAAACATTACTAACTAAAATCCCGAATGGTAAACATCTCGGGATTTTTTATGTTGTTCACTTACAAAAGAATTTACATGTCAGGAGAATTTAAAATATATACAAAAACCGGCGACGACGGTACAACCGGACTTGTTGGTGGCAGCCGTGTTAAAAAATACGATCTGCGTTTAGAAAGTTACGGAACGGTTGATGAATTAAATGCGTGTATTGGTGTTATCCGGTCATTCGATATTGATCCGGCAGTGAAAGATTTACTGCTGGAGATTCAGCATAAACTTTTCAACATCGGTTCGCGGCTGGCTTCGGATGAAAAAGGGCAGGAGTATACAGCGCAACTCATTGTTAAAAATGAAGATATCGAAGTGCTTGAAAAAGCAATTGACCAATATCATGAAACGTTGCCCGAACTGCGGAATTTTATCCTGCCGGGAGGGGAACTGTCAGCAGCTCAGTGCCATATGGCACGAACTATATGCCGAAGGGCAGAGCGCCGAATCGTTGAATTCTCAGAACAAACACCTGTTCAGTCCGAACTGATAAAGTATATTAACCGGCTTTCTGATTATCTGTTTGTATTGGCCCGAAAACTCGCTCATGATAAAGGAATTGACGAAACAACCTGGCAGTATTGATATTTTTTTTTCAGGAAAGTTTTTTCGTATTTATTTTTTGCTATATTCGCGCCAAAGTAAAAATCGAGTTTAACCACATAAAACTTTATACACATGTATTGGACTCTGGAATTAGCATCGAAGTTAGAAGATGCACCTTGGCCGGCAACAAAAGACGAATTAATTGATTACGCAATACGTTCGGGTGCTCCGCTTGAAGTAATTGAAAACTTACAGGAGATCGAGGATGAAGGTGAGATGTACGAAAGTATTGAGGATATTTGGCCTGATTATCCAAGTAAGGATGATTTCTTTTTTAACGAAGATGAATACTAGCAAGTAAATGATAGTATATAAAGCATCCGTCTGATGGCGGATGCTTTTTTTATTTCTTTTTTAGAGGCTTAATGTTTTCCAGCCATCTTTTAAGTAGTCGGATAACGGAACTCCCATTCCTTTAACATCAACACCCATTTCGGCTAATTTTTTGTCAACATCGTACATTTTGGCGCAGTATAAACATGCTTCAATTTTTACACCTGCTTCCTGCATCTTTTTAATGTAATCTTGTATCATTTCATTTTCGGCAGCTAATTTTGCCGATGGTCCCCAAATAATCAGAACCACATCGTCGAACCAACCTTGCTTTTTGGCATTGTAGGTGTACATAAAAGCCATTTTTTCGGCCACGTCCGGATCGCCGCTGGTCCACAGCACTGCCAGTTTGTTTTTATTTTCCTCCATTGGTTTGTTGTTTGTTGCCATTGCTACACTGCAAAGCAGGATTAAAAATACGAGTACTAAATTACGTTTCATAATCTGAGATTTTAGATGTGTTTTGCCAATTCTTTTATTGGAATTAAATCAAGTTCTGAGTAATCTGATAATTGATTTTTAGCAATAAACTCCTTATTCAACAAATAGAGTTTGCTGTTAAATTTATCTTGCGGAAAGGTGTTCTCTTCCGAAAATTCTTCCATGTCAAATTCAGTAAAGTTTAGTTCGCAAGCCGATAATTCCCACCCATTTTCTTCATTCATATATAACAACGGAAGACCGTGTGTTCTGCAGATTATTGGCCGCTCGGCATAAATTTCGCATTTGTGGTCATTCAGAAAAATGCAACTTGATTCGTCCTTGTTGGTGTTAAAATTGGGTTTATCCTTACGATCTTTTAGCGCTTTAACAATGCTGTAAAATTCTACCGGAAAAATGCTGTAATCCATACAACACAGATCGCAGCCGGCTTTACATTTCATATGTTTTTTGTGTTGCGTTTCCAGTCTTTCCGATAATTCGTCAATGTTATTTCGTAATGTTATGTATGCAGTAAAATCCATATTTTTCTATTGTTTTTGAAATAGCAAAGGTAAGCAATCAAATGAAAGTGAAAGAAATGGAAAATTTATCCGGCATTAAAACAGAAGTGTCTTTTTTTGGAAAGCAAATCCCTCAATTAGTCGTATATTTGTAATCTTTTGCAGAATAGAACAGAATAGTAATTTGTAGAATGAAACGAGCACGCAATAAAATTTAAACCACAAGGAATAAAAAAGTGCATGCGTGTTATGTCTGTTGCCAACTAAAAAATAGAACAATTATAAACAGATGAAAAAATCAATTTTAAACCTAATTCTTATTTTTTGTGCGTTTGGAGTATTTGCACAAAATGAAAATCTCGATTTTTTAGATCCATCGCTTCCTTTGGAGGAGCGTGTCGATTTACTGGTGTCGCAAATGACATTGCAGGAGAAAGTTGATCAGCTGGAATACACTTCAAAAGCCGTTGATCGCTTGCAAGTGCCGGAATACAACTGGTGGAACGAATGTTTACACGGAGTGGCAAGGGCCGGTTACGCAACGGTTTTTCCACAATCGATAAGTATTGCGGCATCGTGGGATGCCGATTTGCTAAACCGGGTAGCAGTTGCTATTTCGGATGAAGCACGTGCAAAACATCATGAGTTTGTTCGTCGCGACAAAAGAGGCATTTACCAGGGACTCACTTTTTGGTCGCCTAACATCAACATTTTTCGCGATCCGCGTTGGGGACGGGGACATGAAACGTACGGTGAAGATCCGTACCTCACCGGAATTTTGGGAACCCGGTTTGTTAAAGGGCTTCAGGGCGATGATCCGAAATACCTGAAAGTTGTGGCTACCGCAAAACATTATGCAGTACACTCAGGACCGGAACCTTTGCGTCACGAATTTAATGCACTGGTAAGCGAACGCGATTTACGCGAGACTTATTTGCCGGCATTCCGCATGTTGGTGAAAGACGGTGGTGCTTATTCAGTAATGGGGGCTTACAACCAGTTTCGGGGAGTTCCGTGTTGTGCCAGCGATGAGCTAATTGGAATTTTACGCAACGACTGGGGATTTGATGGTTACATTGTGTCTGACTGTTGGGCTATTTCCGATTTTTTTACCTTTCAGGATTTCTCGGAAGATGCTGCCGAAGCATCAGCCGCGGCTGTTAAAGCCGGTACCGATTTGAATTGTGGAAATTCATACCGTCATCTTATCGAGGCTGTTGAGCGCGGTTTGATTACCGAAAATGAAATTGATGTTGCCGTAAAGCGCTTATTTACTGCCCGTTTTAAGCTGGGAATGTTCGATCCGAATGAAGATGTGCCTTATGCACAGATTCCATTTTCGGTTAACACATCGAAAGAAAATAATGAGCTGGCACTGGAAGCAGCACGCAAAAGTATTGTTTTGCTGAAAAACCAGGATAAAACATTACCGCTTTCAAAAGACATTAAAACACTTGCCGTTATTGGCCCAAATGCTGATAACTGGGAGTCGCTGGTTGGAAACTACAATGGTATTGCCAAAAATCCGGTTACTGTGTTAAAAGGATTGCAAAATAAGTTGCCGAACACAAAAATACTTTATGCCGAAGGAAGTCATTTGGCAAAAGGAGTTAGCAACCTGAATGCGATTCCTGCAGAGTTTTTGCAAACCGAAGATGGTACACAAGGTGTAAAAGGAGAGTATTTTAATAACGCCGAACTGGAAGGCCAGCCAATGTTTACCCGAATTGATGGAAATATAAATTTTTACTGGGAAGCTGACGCGCCAACACCTGAAATGGATGATGATAATTTTAGTGTGCGCTGGACTGGCTACATTGTTCCTCCGATGACAGGTGAGTACCGGATTGGATGTTGGGGAATGCCACAACTAGATATTTGGTTTGAAGGAGAAAAGTTACTAAGTCATAAATCCGAGCATCATGCCTTTCATCACGAAAAGGCTGTAAAAATGGAGGCTGGCAAAAAGTATAAATTTGTTTATGAGTACGCCAACTTTCATGGCGAAGGCGATGCAAAACTGTTGTGGGCTATGCCGAACCAAAACCTTAAACAGGAAGCCGTAGAAGCAGCTCAAAAAGCTGATGCTGTTGTTTTGGTACTCGGTCTTTCGCAACGTCTTGAAGGCGAAGAAATGGAATTGGAAGTAGATGGTTTTGAAGGCGGCGACCGCACACATTTAAAGCTTCCGGCAACACAACGCGAATTGATGAAAGCCATTGAAGCAACCGGTAAACCTGTAATTCTTGTTTTACTAAACGGAAGTGCATTGGCTGTTAACTGGGCCGACGAAAACCTGGAGGCAATCATTACTGCCGGTTATCCGGGGCAGGAGGGCGGTAACGCTGTTGCCGATGTGTTGATGGGCGATTACAATCCGGCCGGACGTTTACCGGTTACCTACTATAAATCGGTTGATCAACTACCACCGTTCGAAGATTATGATATGGAGAATCGCACTTACAAGTACTTTAAAGGTGAGCCACTATATCCTTTTGGCTACGGATTGAGTTATACTTCTTTTACTTATTCGGATGTAAAACTGGCTCAAAAAGCCCAAATTGGCGATGCTGTAGAAATTAGTGTAAAAGTTACCAATGGCGGAAATATAGCAGGCGAAGAGGTTGTGCAACTTTATTTAAATGATGTGGTCGCATCAACACCACGTCCGAAATATCAGTTAGAGGGTTTTGAGCGGATTGCTTTAAAACCGGGTGAAACAAAAACGGTAAATTTTGTTCTTCAGCCTCGTCAGTTTTCAATTATAGGAGCCGATGATAAGCGGGTTATCGAACCCGGAGATTTTACACTTTTTGTTGGCGGAAGTCAGCCTGAAGGAAAAGGGAAAAATGGCATTTCAAAAACAATTGAATTGAAAGGAAAGAACACTTTTATTGAATAGGGTGAAAATTATCCAACATCGAAAAGGTCTGCTAACATCTGATTAGCAGACCTTTTTTTATATGCTTCTATTAAAAACAGTTTTTAATAGAGAAATATGATCTGTTTTAAAAGTATTGGTTTTGCTGGTTATTTGCTTAGATAATGAACATATAATTGAATTTTAGATTTGGTGATATAGGAAATAATGAAATTATGTCATAAATTACAATAAACCAATCGCTGTTTAATTGTTAAAACCTTTATTATCATGAAAAAGTATTTAGTTTTAATTGTAATGGCACTGGCCATTGTAATTGTTTCTTGTGAAAAAACGGATGAGATTTCTGTAACAAACCCCGACCAGGTGGAGTTTATAACTCATTCCGAAGTGGTAATCCCCGGGCAATATATCGTATTGCTCGAATCCTCTAACTTAAAATCTGCTTATAAAACGAAAGCTGAAGCAGATCTTGCAGTAACAACAAAAGCACTAAAAATAAGCAATGCAACGCAAATTAATTTGGGTGAACCCAAAATGGTGTACAGCCAGGCAATTGAGGGTGTTGTTGTAAATATTTCAGAGAAGGAAGCCAATGCCTTGAAATCTGCTGATGGTGTGGCCGGTGTTTACGCCGACAAAATGGTAACATTAAAAAGGCCGGGAACCGATCCCGGAGATGCTCCTGCACAGGTTGTTCCTTATGGAATTACAAGGGTTGGAGGTATCACATACAACGGAACTAATAAAGCCTGGATAATTGACACCGGTATCGATATGGATCACCCTGACCTGAATGTAGATCAAACGCTGGGTGCTACATTTATCACCAGAACTACAACGCCGGAAGATGATAATGGACACGGATCTCATTGTGCAGGTATAGTTGCAGCAATCGACAACGAAATTGGAGTTGTTGGTGTAGCAGCAGGCGCAACCGTTGTTCCGGTTAAAGTTCTGGATAGAAAAGGTTCCGGAGCTTATTCGGTAATTATTGCCGGAGTTGATTATGTTGCTGCAAATGCCGATCCCGGTGATGCAGCAAATATGAGTTTAGGAGGTGGTGTTTATGAGCCTATTGACCTGGCTGTTGCCAATCTTGGCGCACAAGGTATATACGTGGCACTTGCCGCAGGAAATGAATCAGATGATGCCGAAAACCATTCGCCGGCAAGAACTGAAGGAGTTAATATCTATACCGTTTCGGCAATGGATAGCAATGACCACTGGGCTTATTTCTCAAATTATGGCGAACATGTTGATTACTGCGCTCCCGGAGTAAGCATTCTTTCTTGCTACAAAAGTGGTGGTTTTGCAACCATGAGCGGAACCTCAATGGCTGCTCCACATGTTTGTGGATTGTTGCTGGCAACCGGCGGACATCTGTCAACAGATGGATATGTATCCGGTGATCCTGATGGAGATGCAGATCCAATTGCGCATATGTAGTTAAAATAATCAAATATAAACCCCGATTGGTAAAATAAAAGGCGCAGTTATTAGCTGCGCCTTTTTTAATTACCCTTCGCATAGTGAGCTATCTTCCAATGCGGTACGAAAATTTTACCAGGAAGACATTATGTGGTTTCTCATCAAAAAGATCAGATAAGTCGTTACCAAAATCAAAGTTCCCCCTGTTGTCATAACAGCCACGGTTTTGCGACCATACCAGGTAAATCATCGAGCCGGGACGATATTCCCAGCGAACTACCAGGTTTGATAAGAACTCTTTTACATTAAAATCGGGATTGTCAAAACTATAATCGGTTTGGCCATTTAAGGTTTCATCAATGTGGTATACACTGTTCTCGGTGTCGTAAGTAATCTGCTCACCCGAGTACAATGCAAACCGGTCGTTTATGTCATCTGCTTTACTATCAGTTATGTATTTAAACGCATCATAGTCTCCCGTTGCAATAAAAGGCTGTCCCCAAAATTGCACGGTCAAATCAGGCGTTACATTATAATTTATCCGAATCGACGTGCTGAACGTTTTTTGCTGAATGGTTCCCATTATGTAACGTTTGTCGTTCATGTGGTCTTGCTGCGTAATATATTGAAGCTGATTGTCGCTTACGCCAAATTCCGGACTAATTTCAATTTGCATGGCCTTAACGGGGCGGTATCCGAATTCTACCTCAAAGCTTTTTCTCGAGTAGTAACCTTTTTCGTTACTCCAGTTCATTCCTCCATCGGCTCCGTATGTGAATTTCTTCTGTGGGTTGGAAAATAAACCGGCATAAAAACTGAGATTTCCGGGAGTTTTCATCGCCGGTCCGCCACGAAGTGCCGAATGCGAAAGCTGCTCGCCGTTAATATTTATACTTGAAAATGCCCGCCAAAAGTTATTAAACTGGGCATGCCCGTTAATATTACCGCCGGCTCCCAATAAATTGCCGCCAAAATCATAACCAGTCCACTGGTTAAAGTTAAGGCCCATACTTCTGAAAATAGAGAAGGGCTCGTACCAGCGATATCCTACCCAAAAGGCTTGCATAATCTCGTCAACCTCGGGTGTGTAACCAATGTCATTAATTTCCAAACCCGGCGATTTCCAGCTAAATATTCCAACAAACTTCAACTTCCCACCGGTTTTACCGATATTGAATTTTCCACCGGTGCCCGAAAGTGAAGTTCTCGATGAATCGAGTGTTACATAATCGGCATCAGGGCGTTGATAGGTTCGCGAATAGGAAGTTTGCGTGTTAAGAATCGCTTCTTCGCTACCTTCTACACGGCTAAAATATACTCCACCGTCTACAAACCAATCTTTGTTGTGCCATTTGTGTACAAAGTCAACACCGCCCGTGTAGGCGCTTTTATGCAGAAAATCGAGATGCTCATCATTTATATTTCTGTTAACGGCGGTAAGCATTCCGCCGATATAAGTATTACCTTCGTCAAAATCCTTTTGAACTCTGCCTACGAAATAATTGGTTAAGGGCTCAACCACCTCGGTTTTGTTGCCCGAAATGCCTTTTATTTCAGCTTCTTCTTCAGCAGTTACACTTTCAATTACCCCTATCGACCAACCGCTTTTTGTTTTTCCGGTTATTTTGGCTGCACCCAGTATACGTGTAAAATCAGGTGTGTCGGCATATTCATCATTTGCCAGATCGGGAGAATGATTGGGGCGTCGTCCGATACGGCGCGAGTAAAACAGGTTATTGGCCGATTGATCGCCATCGCCAAAAGCAAGTTTGTACGACAGGATATTGTTACCCTCGATAAAAAACGGTCGCTTCTCTCTGAAGAAGGTTTCGTAAGTACTTAGGTTTACCTGCGACGGGTCGGCTTCAACCTGCCCAAAATCGGGGTTAATCGTTAAATCCATCGTCAGGTAGTTGGTGAGGCCAATTTTGGCATCTAAACCGGCATCAAAACCATTTGATTTTCCCGATTTCAGAAATGGATTTTCAGGCTCCTTTTCAAAACGTTCAGTACGGGCAACCGTATACGGAGTTACATTCAATGAGTTTTGTGGTTTTATATTTTCAATTCCCCGTAAAATACCAAACTGCGAGGTAAAACCAGCCGTTTCGCGTTTCATGGGTTGCCATGACGAAAGTTCGTCTTCCCTGAAAATATAACGCAACACATTCAGTCCCCAAATCTGTTCGTCGTTTTCATCAAACCGCAATTGGGTGAGGGGAATCCTCATTTCTGCGTTCCATCCGTTTTTAGTTATTGATGTTTTTGCATACCAAATCGGGTCCCAGGTATCGTCTTCGTTATCGCCATCATTGGTACTTACCATATCCGAACGTACTCCTGCTGCCGATACTATAAATGCAAATGAGGTTCGTTTGTCAAAATACGAGTCGATATAAACGCCGGCAAGATCGCCATCTGTCTCATCTCGTCGGGTCATCCGCATGGAAATACTGTCCGGATCATCGAACGATCGTATAGCTACATAAAGGTTGTTGGCATCGTATAAAATAGCGTATTCCGTTTGTCGCGTTGGCGCTTCTCCTTCGTTAGGCTCATGCTGAATGAAGTCGTTTTCCCAGTTGGCATTTTGCCATTCAGGTTCGTCAAAAACACCGTTAATAGTAATATCCGGTTTAGCGGTGGTAGTCGCTTTATAAGTTCTTTTTTCCTGGGCCGATACTGTACAAAAAAACAATAATAGCCACAGGACAGCTGCAATTTTCATAGAAACAATTTTTCAATAAGACTGCAGTAATTAAAAAGTGTTACAACTAAAATTGATTTTTTAAGTGGTGTAAGTTATTTTGGGCTTGTTTTCATGTTGATTTTGCTGGCTCCGATATAGAAAAAACAGGCTGCAACGGCCATCAGAACATGACTTGCCGAAATGTGATTAAACCACTGATGGATGGAAATTTTATTCATAAAAAATAAAGCTGCAACCGCCGCAAAAGCAACTCCGATAAGCATGAATTTACTGGCTTTATTACGTGTTTTTACGTATAAAAATCCTTCCAGCGAAAGCACAACAAACATTAATCCGTAGCCCGAATGAAATTCAACATAAAAGAAGTTGAGCGTAACAATGGTTAAGGTAAGAAAGGTCAGAAACTCAACGATATTAAGTATACTCAGAATCTTAACGATCTGTTTTGATAATTGAATCCGGGTGTGTTCAATTGCTGCCCGTTCAACAAACATTATGGAGAACATACTGGTTATCCAGCCCGGTAACTTCCAGTAGAAGTTAAAATGATACAAAAAAGCATGACCGATCAGACCACCCAAAGCTGTAGCTATTCCCATAATCAGAAAATAAAGTTTGAAATAGGTAAATACTTTTTCAGACCGGTTGTTATTGTGAATTTTGTAGGCGAATATGAAACACAATACCGAAACAAGCAAGTCAGTGAGGGTTACAACCGGCTCATCAATTTTTACTCCAAAAAGGTATATCGTGTTTATTTCTTCCATCCAGTTTATTGAGGTGTTTAAACAGCATAATATGTTTTAACAATAATGGACTGCTGCTTTTTTTGTTCAAAAACACTATTGATTTTTATTTATTGAGTAGCTTTATCAAAAATCCAAATAACCAACGAGAAATCCAAATTATGAAACAGTCTTGTATTTTTATTTTGCTACTCCTTTCAACTTATTGTTTTTCATGCGCTAATGAACCGGAAAAAGAAAAACGGTTTAATGCTGAAAAAGACTTGCTGGTAATGCAGTTCGACTGCAAAACCGATGTAGACGATATTCACTCGGCTGCTGCTTTTAAAACCTTGCTTTCCAGCCCTGAGTTTAAAAAAGTCAACTACTTTGCAGTTGCCGGAACGTATGGGATTCAGGAGGGATTGTATGTGCCTCCAAACGAGCTTTTTCAGCAGGCATTTAAAGATAAGTGGGCCGATGCACATGCCAACCGGACAAAAGCGATTGAGCAAATGAAAGAGGTTTCACTTCAATGTCTGCAGAAAGGAGGAAATGTTTGGATTGCAGAGGCCGGACAATCTGATTTTTCGGCGGCGCTTATAAAAGCCATTCAAAAACATACGCCTGAAATTAAGACTACCGAACGAATTCATATTGTGCAACACAGTAATTGGAATGAAGAGGTTACATCACCGGAAAGCCTGGCTTATGCGAAAGCGAACAGTAATTACCATAAAATTCCTGATGGAAATGCAGTAGGTAACGGAACTCCGGGTTTTAGAACTCCGGGCTACAGCGATTGGAAAACTAAAGTAAAAGATGCTGAGCTTTTAAAGTTGTGGCAACTGGCCGTTGAAATTGGTTTGAAGTATAACGGTAAAGACGGGCGATACAACAATGAAGCAGTTGCTGCTGAAGGGCTTGATTTTTCTGACTTGTCGGAAGTTTGCTGGATTTTGGGATTGCAGGAAATAAAAGATACCGATGAGTTTTTCAATACTTTTGGACGGTAGAATTTAAATTCGAATGACGTTAAACGGGCACATAAAAAGGAGTGTGATTCTGTGTTTTTTGCTTGCTGTTGTATGCTCCACAGTATTGGCACAAAAACATACCGTTTATCTAATTCCCGGTCAGGGAGCAGATGCTCGCCTGTTCAAAAACCTGGATATCGACACGGCATTTCAAGTAAAAAATATCGAATATTTCACGCCTGAAAAAGATTGGGATATGGAGCGGTTTGCAAAGGAACTGGCCAAACAAATAGATACCACCCAAACTTTTTCAATAATAGGAGTGTCGCTGGGAGGTATGCTGGCAACAGAAATGGCCGATTTTCTGCATCCCGAAAAAGTAATCGTTATTTCGAGTGCAAAAAGTAGGAAGGAATTTCCGGGACGCTATCGTTTTCAAAAGATAGTGCCAGTATTTTGGGTGGTTCCGGGAATCGCAATTAAAACAGGTGCCCGTATTCTGCAACCTCTTGTTGAACCCGACAGGAACAAAGACAAAGCAACTTTTAAAAGTATGTTGCGAAATAAGGATCCCCTGTTTTTGAAGCGAACCACAACGATGATCCTTACATGGAAACGCGAAAGCTACAGCAATAAAATCGTGCATATTCACGGCGATATTGATAAAACGCTACCTCCGCGCTTTGTTCAGTACGATTACCTTGTGGAAGATGGTTCGCACATGATGGTGCTTACACGTGGCAAACTCATCAGCGAACTTATATATGGTATTATGAATGAGTAAATTGTGTATGCTACTCGGATTATTCTTTGGTTTTTCTTAACTTACCAATACAAATAGAAATCTTCGATTATGCACATCAATTTTAAACACTTTTTATTTCTTATTGCTATCGTTTTTTTGCACCATTCGGCAAAAGCACAGCTTGAAATTACCTACTTTAATGAACACCCTGACTGGCAACCTCAAAAAGTACCGTTTTTTACCAACCGGCCTATTGCATATAACAAAGATGGTAGTTTCAATTTTAAGAATAGTTTTACCGACAAAACCAACACACTTTATTTCTGCCACTATAATTTCGATACCGATTCCATTGGTGTAAATTTCAGAGTGATTAATATGTCTGATAAGTATCCGCAGGGAAAAGTTGATCATAATTTCTTCTACCAGCTTTACGAATATCAACGTCTGGAGCGGGGCATCAAAAACTTTTATTTTATTGTTGGAGGATACGGAAAGTCGTTTAATAAACAGGTTCATAGTTATATGCGTCGGCTAAAGGCTAATTATGGCGATTCATTGTTTCATAAAGCATCAATTACGGTTTTTGCGTGGGGTACAGAGGATAAAGCTTACCGCTATTACCGCGCTGTAAGAAAATCGAAAAACGGAGCCAGCGATTTTGCCATTTTTCAACACATGCTGGATGAGTTTATTAGTGATGATGAATACTTTAAAACTCATCCGAAAGATTTAACGATCTCGATTCTTTTCTCGTCGATTGGTAACGAACTATTCAGACAATATGTACTGAACAGGAAAAAGCAAAATATTCCGTTCGTTAAAACTTATACGCGCATTTCGTTTGTGGGAAGTGTGGCGCCACGCGATGCATTTGAGAAAGGAAATGCATTTTACGAACTGAATCAATTGGCTGATACCGTTGATGTTTATGTCAACTCAAAAGATATTCTGCTAAAATTGTCGAGTGTGGCACATTTAAAAAACAGGATGGGGAATAAGGGACCGAAATCGCCTGAAAAATTACCCGATTACATAAATGTAATGGATATAAAGGACATCATCACTATCCACGATATGTCGGGACTTGGGCACGATTACCTGCTCACCAATCCGGTGCTGCAGGATGAAATACTTCAAAACATCAACAAAAATATTGAGGCAAAGGAAGACGATTAAGCAGATTTTCCTGTCAGTCAGACAGCTTTTAATTAAATCTGGTTAACGATTCTTAGCCAGGCCTGCTCATAAAAGGTGTTTCCCGATAATTTATTTAGTTTTGGCCTTCGAAATTATAAGACTATGGCTAAAAAGAAATTATTATGGGTAGCCGTGATGGCGATTTTTCTGGCATCGTGCGGAGCACCAAAAGTATTGATTACCCCAAAAACTGAAGCAACAAATTTTGAAGCAACAGGAAATTATTCGCAGGCACTGACTGCCTGGACGAGTTATTTCGAAACAACAGCAATTGAGGAGGTAGCTGGGGCAGATTTCGCTCAGGCGGCAAAAACGGCATTTAAAGCCGGCAACGCCGCACAGGCGATAAGTTGGTTCGATCAGGCGCGTTATAAAAATTATGCTGATGCCGGGATGTACCAAACACTGGCTGCTATATACAATCAACAGGATAATTTATCGAAAGAATTATCGGCGCTGGAGTACATCACCGAAAATTTCGGGAGCGATAATAGCGAAGTTAATACACGTTTACTGGCTATTTATACCGAAATTGATGCAAACGACAAAGCTTTGGCAGTGTGGGAAACATTGGATGGTGCTTCGAAAAATAAAGAGGAGAACCTTGATAATTACTTTGAGGTGAATAAAGCATTGGAAAACGAAGCTGTTTGCGATAGTTTGGCTGAAGTATTGCTGGATAAAAATCCCGACCATATGGATGCTTTGGAATGGAATGCAAAAAAATATTACTGGGCCGGGCAAAACCGCTACGAACGCGAAATGGCGAAATACAATGCCAACAAAACGCGTAAAAACTACAATACGCTTTTAAAAGAACTGGATTTGGTAACTGCCGATTTTAAAAAGGCTCTACCTTATTTGAATAAGCTGTGGAAGCTGAATCCCGGAAAAGAATACGCGGGTTACCTGGCCAATATATACGCCCGGTTTGGCGACGAAGACAAGACGGAATACTATAAAAACTATATGAAGTAAAAAAAATGGCTGCTAATTGATTAGCAGCCATTTCTTTTTTATAGCATTCTTTTTTTATTTCTCCATCAAATTAGCCTTCAGGAAATTCACCATTTTGGTGTATAAATGCATACTTGTGTTACCTCCACGTATTCCATGGTTGCGGTTGGTGTACATCGCCATTTCGAATTGTACGCCCGCCTGTACCATTTTTTCGGTCATTTCATAAGTATTTTGTGCATGCACGTTATCGTCGGCCGTTCCGTGAACAATCAATAAATTCCCTTTTATATCTCCTGCATGCGAAAGCGGCGAATTATCGTCGTAACCTTCCGGGTTTTCCTCAGGCGTGCGCATAAAACGTTCGGTGTAAACCGTGTCGTAAAAACGCCAGCTGGTTACCGGTGCAACCGCAATACCGGCTTTAAACAGATTGCCACCTTTTTCAAGCGTTAACAGGGTCATAAAACCACCGTAACTCCACCCGAAAATAGAAATGTTTTCAGCATCAACATAAGGCAGGGTGGTGAGGTATTTTGCGGCTTCCACCTGGTCGTCCGATTCGTATTTCCCCAATTGCATGTAGGTCACTTTCCTGAAATCTTCGCCACGGGCACCAGTTCCGCGTCCATCAACGCAAACCACCAGAAAACCTTCCTGTGCCAGGTATTCGTTCCAGCTAATGCCACCCCACGAGTCTCTAACGCTTTGAGAATTCGGGCCGCTGTACTGTGTCATAAAAACCGGGTATCTTTTCGAGGCATCAAAATCGTTGGGTTTTAGCATCCAGCCATTCAGTTCAATTCCCTCAGATGTGGTAAACGTGAAAAACTCCTTTTGCGGAATTTGCAAACTCTTAACAGTATTTTTTAATACGGTATTGTCTTGCAGAAAGCGGATTTGTTCGCCCTTTTTATTGTCGTGCAAGGTAATGTAATTTGGCACTTTTGCACTGCTGTAATAATTAATGTAGTATTTGAAGTTGGTACTGAATACCGCACTGTTTGTTCCTTCAAGCGTCGATAGTTTTCCTTTTTCCTCTTTATCCTGGCTAACGTAATAAACCTCGCGACGCAAAGGCGATTCGGCCGCAGCCTGGTAGTAATAAAGTTCTTTGTCGGCATCGTAACCGTAAAAGTCGGTAACATCAAATTCGCCTTCGGTAAGTTGGGCAATTTCAAATCCTTGTTTGTCGTAAAGGTACAAGTGCGACCAACCATCGCGCTCGCTTTGTACTACAAAACTTCCATCCTCAAGATAAGTGAATGCATCAAGAAAATTTTCAGCAATGTAGCGGTCATTTTTCTCTGTCAGGAAGTTGCGTGAGTCGCCGGTATATGGATTAGCGTATAAAATATCCATTTGGTTCTGATGGCGATTTAAACGCATTACAACCAATTCGTTGTCGTCGGGAGTCCATTTTAAACGCGGAACATAAATGTCAGTCTTTTCGCCAATATCAACTTTAATGGCAATTTTGGTTTTCACTTCGTACGAATAAACTTCTACCTTCGAGTTGGCTTCACCGGCTTTTGGGTATTTAAAAGTATATTCTCCCGGATATAATTTATTGTCGCTTATCGTCGGTGCGGCTCCGGCATAAATGGGCATTGAAAATTCAGGCACTTCCGTTTCGTCAAAACGAATGTAAGCCAGAAATTTGCTGTCGGGCGACCACCAAAAAGCCTTGTTGAAGCCAAATTCTTCTTCGTAAACCCAGTCGGGAGCACCGTTTATAATCTCGTTAAATTTTCCATCAGTGGTTGCCTGGTGAGTGCTTCCAAACCTTAGGTTTTTGATGAAAATATTATTGTCGCGTACATAGGCCACGTAATTACCATCGGGCGAAAAAGTTGCCAGTTGCTGTGCACCTTTGTCCGAAAGTTGCGTAAGTTCTTCGGTAACCGAATTCCACACATAAAACTCTGCCGTGTACGAGTGGCGGTAAATCGATTTACGCTCGGTTGTCAGCAATATTTTTGTTTCGTCATCACTAAATTCGTAGGCCGAAAACGAAGAAATAGGGGCATCCTTAACTTTGGTAATATCAAAAAGAACTTCAACTTCTTCACCGGTTTGGTAGCTGTACTTTACAATTTGATTCTGTTGCTCCATCGTAGTGTAATGGATTCCGTCGTTCATCGAACGCAAGCCATAAACCGACTGTGCCCGAAAAGTTCCTTTTACTAAAATATCTTCTAACGTAATTTTTTGCGGCTGTTGCGCCTGTACCGTAAAAACGGTTAAAAATGTGACCAATAAAATAAACAGTTTCTTCATGTCATTTCTTTTGTATGGTGAACAAAAATAGAAAAATGTTCATCGAATGATGAATGACATTTAAAGAATATCAGAATTTAAACGATAGGTAATTTTCTTACGGTGGCGCCCTGCAATAAAAAAACATGCAGAATGTTGCAATAATTGAGACCCGGAGCATAAAAAAAGGATGCGATCCTCGTAGCTGTCAGTTACGGATGCATCCTTTTTTGCTTTAATCCAAATCTATTTCTATTCTAAAAGCTCGTAGTCGTGCATTTCTTTCATAAAAGCAACAAAGTCATCTTTCTTTTCCGAATCCATCCATTGCATAGCGCTTCGTGGATGTTCGTTTAAGGCTCCGGTAATTAAATATGGGATGTGGTAACCCCAGTCGATTTTTTCCTGCCAAGGTTTTACCTGCGTTTGAATGGCTTCCAGCAACGGAAGAAGGCGGTATTTAGGATTTTTCAGGAATGCGATAAGAATTTCAATGGGGCAGTTTCCGGCACCACGGCCCATTCCCAGCAAAGTGGCATCAAGCATGGTAACGCCGTTAATCAACGATGTTACGGTGTTCGACATGGCCAGTTGCATGTTGTTGTGCGCATGAATTCCCAATTCTTTTCCGGGCAGGGCAGCAGCATATTTTTTCACCAGCTTTTCAATGCTTTCGCAATACAAACTGCCAAAGCTGTCTACCACATAAATAATAGGTACTCGCGATTTTGCAAGGGTGGCCAGAGCTTCATCCAAATCCGATTCGTTAACTTTCGAAACTGCCATCAGGTTAATGGTAACTTCGTAACCTTTGTCCATACAATGTTCGGCCAGCCAAATGGCTTTATCAACCTGGTGACAGTAGCAGGCAACACGCATCATATCAATCAGGCTTTCGTTTGCCGGCGGAATATCTTCCGGGGCAATACGGCCAATATCGGCCATTGCCGAAAGTTTTAGCTTGGTATCGTTGTCGCCAACAACACGACGCAGATCTTTATCGTCGCAAAATTTCCATGGACCAACTTCATCTCTCGAAAAAGCCGATTCGCTGCTTTTGTAGCCAATTTCCATGTAATCAACACCGGCTTCAACACAGCCTTTGTATACGCCACGTACAAAATCGTCGCTAAATTGCCATTTGTTCATCAGCCCGCCATCGCGAACTGTACAGTCCATTACTTTTATGTCTGCTTTATACATTACTGTTATTTTTGTTTTTTAATAAGTTCATTTCGTGCTTAATGTTGCTCTCTACCAAAAGCGTGTATATCTGCTCAAAAACGTCGGCATTTAATCCTTTCGATTCTGCCCAATCTCTGCGCTGCTGAATTACCGCATCTTTTCTTTCCTGCGCTATAATTGCATCTTTATCGTTTTTAAATCGAACAACGGCTTCCACATATTTATGTCGCTCGGCAAAGAGTAAAATGATATGTTCATCAATTTTGTCAATCTCATTTCTAAGTTCTTCCAGAGAGTGACAATCTTTCGGATCTTTAAACCCCATACTTCAAAAAATTAATATCTATTGATTTTTATTGCTGTCTCCCACAAAGAAATCAATAAAATGCCAAGAAATGCATTAAAATATAATTGCAAATGCGCATTTAGTATTAATTTAAATACAATCTGAATAGAAAAGCTTTAAATTGAAAGTTGCTTCCGATTTTGAAATGCACTCGGAATTACTTGGCAACTTTTAGTGAATCTGGCATTTAACAGCCCAGTGTTGAAAAAACGTTACAATTGCCTAATATGCAGGCACCCGATGCTTTCTAGTATCAATGTATTGATTATCTTTGCCGCTCGAAAGTAATTTAGCTTTGCAGCAGAAGATTTTAAAACCGAAAACTTCTGACTGTATTTGAATTACAACATTTAGAATAACAGATAGATTTCAATAGCAATATTGAAGCAAAAAATAGTAACAGTAAAATGATAAAAATTACACTTCCTGACAACAGTGTGCGCGAGTTTGCGGAGCCTGTTAGTGGTTTAGAGATTGCCAAATCGATCTCGAACCGTCTGGCAAAGGATGTGCTGTCGATTTCGGTTGACGGCGAAGTTTGGGATTTATCGCGGAAAATTGACCACGATGCCAACATTAAACTGCACACGTGGGACGACAGAGAAGGAAAAGAGACATTCTGGCACTCATCAGCTCACTTAATGGCTGAGGCTATTGAAGCTTATTATCCGGGTACCAAATTTGGTATTGGCCCAACTGTTGACACAGGATTTTATTACGATATCGATCTTCCTGAAGGAAAAGTGCTTTCGGAAAAAGACCTGCAAAAAATCGAGCAAAAAATGCTTGAACTGGCGCGTCAGAAAAACGATATAGTTCGTTCTGATATTTCGAAAGAAGATGCATTGGCCAAGTTCACTGAAAAGAACGATGAGCTAAAGCAGGAGTTGATTAGCGAATTGGAAGACGGAACGATTACCTTGTACAACCAGGGAAATTTTACTGATTTATGCCGTGGCCCACACTTGCCGAACACCGGCTATATTAAAGCCATTAAATTAACTGCAATTGCAGGTGCTTACTGGCGTGGCGACGAAAAAAATAAAATGCTTACCCGTGTTTACGGGGTTACTTTCCCAAAAGCAAAAATGCTTGAGGAATACCTTGTAATGGTGGAGGAAGCAAAAAAACGCGACCACCGGAAAATCGGTAAAGAAATGCAATTGTTTACCTTTTCCGAATCGGTAGGACAAGGTTTGCCGTTGTGGTTGCCAAAAGGAGCACAGTTGCGCGAGCAGCTGGAGAATTTCCTGAAAAAAGTACAAAAGAAATACGGTTACGAGCAGGTGATGACACCACATATTGGCGATGTGAAGTTGTATAAAACTTCCGGTCACTATCAAAAATACGGAAAGGATTCGTTTCAGCCGATCACCACTCCTGCAGAAGGAGAGGAGTACCTGTTGAAACCGATGAACTGTCCGCACCACTGCGAGATTTACAAAGCCTGGCCGCGTTCGTACAAAGATTTGCCTGTTCGAATGGCAGAATTCGGAACAGTTTACCGCTACGAAATGAGTGGTGAGTTACACGGGTTAACACGTGTTCGTGGTTTTACTCAGGACGACGCTCACCTTTTCTGCCGCCCCGACCAGGTAAAAGAAGAATTCAAGAAGGTAATCGATATTATCTTTATCATTTTCAAAGCTTTGAGTTTTGAGAATTATACTGCACAGATTTCGTTGCGCGACCCGAATAAACCGGAGAAGTATATCGGATCGCCCGAAAACTGGGATAAAGCCGAACAAGCCATTATAGAAGCTTGTGAAGAAAAAGGCTTAAATACGGTAACAGAGCTTGGCGAGGCTGCATTCTATGGTCCAAAACTTGATTTTATGATCAAGGATGCCTTAGGACGCAGCTGGCAGTTGGGAACTGTTCAGGTGGATTACAACCTGCCCGAACGTTTTGAACTGGAATACATTGGCTCTGATGATAACCGTCACCGCCCGGTAATGATTCACCGCGCACCGTTCGGATCGATGGAACGATTTGTGGCTGTGTTGATTGAGCACACCGCCGGTAAGTTCCCATTGTGGCTTACACCAGAGCAAGTGGTAGTATTACCTATCAGTGAAAAGTATAACGATTATGCTAAAAAAGTTTCAAATCTTCTAAATATTTCCGATATTCGCACCGTCGTTGACGATCGTAACGAAAAGATTGGTAGGAAGATACGCGACAACGAATTAAAACGAATTCCTTACCTGCTGATAGTTGGAGAAAAAGAAGCAGAGTCGGATTCCATTGCTGTGCGCCGACAAGGCGAAGGCGACAAAGGAACGATGGCCATACAGGAATTCGCTGAATTTATAAATAAAGAAGTAAGAGATCAATTATCAGGATTGTATAACTAACTTAAGGAGGAACGCATTATAGCTATTAAAAGAAGAGGTCCGAGAAGAAAATTCCAGCCACGTAAAGAGCAGGAACCGCAACACCGGATAAATCACAAGATCAGGGTGCCACAAGTACGTTTAGTGGGAGATAACATCGAAGAACAAGGTGTTTACCCCTTACGTGATGCACTAAAATTAGCAGACGAGATGGAATTGGATTTGGTAGAAATTTCGCCAAAAGCCGATCCGCCGGTTTGTAAAATTATTGATTATTCGAAGTTTCTTTATCAGCAGAAAAAGAAACAAAAGGAGATGAAAGCAAAAACCACAAAAGTTGTGGTAAAAGAAATACGTTTTGGTCCGCAAACTGATGAGCATGACTTCCAGTTTAAACTGAAACATGCTGAAAAATTCCTTCAGGACGGAGCAAAAGTTAAAGCGTTTGTATTCTTTAAAGGACGTTCGATCTTATTTAAAGATCAGGGCGAGATTCTATTGCTGAGATTGGCAACAGAACTGGAAGAATGGGGAACCGTTGAGCAATTGCCAAAATTGGAAGGAAAGCGAATGACAATGTTTATTTCACCTAAAAAGAAATAGGTTTCGGTTAACGAAGCTTGTTTTTTGGTGTTAAACCATATATAATAAAGTTCTTTGATAACATTTTAATTAGTAGGAATTATGCCAAAAATGAAAACGAACTCCGGTGCTAAAAAACGTTTTAGATTAACCGGAAGTGGTAAAATTAAAAGGAAGCACGCCTACAAAAGTCATATTTTGACTAAAAAAAGTACAAAACGTAAGCGTAATTTGACTTATTGGACAACAATCGATAAGACAAACGAAAGCAACGTTAAACTTTTATTGTGCATGAAGTAATCCGTCGGTTGACGGGCTTATCTTTATTAAACCTTTTAATTGAGAGAGGTAAAAAAAGTTAAAAACCAGATAATTGTGCTTTTAAGTATTTCCGTTGGTTGACGGGGAGCGCCGATTATCAAAAAAGTAAAAAGTATGCCAAGAAGTGTAAATCATGTAGCATCACGCGCCCGAAGAAAAAAATTACTGAAAAAAACTAGAGGTTATTTCGGTTCGCGTAGTAACGTTTGGACGGTTGCAAAAAATACCTGGGAAAAAGGTCAACAGTTTGCATACCGCGATAGAAAAGCGAAAAAAAGAACATTCCGTGCATTGTGGATTCAGCGTATTAACGCTGCAGCGCGATTGGAAGGAATGTCGTATTCACAATTCATGGGATTGTTGAAAAAGAACGACATTGAAATTAACAGGAAAGTTTTAGCCGATTTGGCTATGAACCAACCTGAGGCGTTCAAAGCAATCGTAGAAAAAGTAAAATAAAGACTTTATTATTTAGGTGAAATACATTGGAAGTCCTGACGCTTTCGTCAGGACTTTTTTTATGCCCTGATTTTTGGTTTAAGAATTAAATAGATCCCCTTTATTGGGCCAGTTCAAATAACAGCTTCACATTCGGGTCAATGTAAATATCTTTAACCCCGGAAGTTGTTTTTGCTTCAAATTGTTGCCGTTGTTTTGTTGTGTCAATCATTACGGTTAGCAGATCGACAGAACCATCTTCATACACAATATTCATTTCCAGCGGGAAACTGAAAAGTTGCTTTCCCTTTTGCTGAACCCAAATTAGTTGCCTGTCAATTTCTTTTCCGGAGGTTTCCGCTCCCCATGAAACTTTAATAACCGGATGCCCGGCACTCCATAACCACTGATTAAAAAAACGATCAAGGTCTTTCCCCGAAACCGACTCCATCACCGATTGAAAATCTTTAGTAAGCGCAGTTTTATTTCTGAAATCATTATAATATTTCTGTAATCCTTCATTAAAAGTGTCGTTTCCCAATTTATTTCGCAGCATGTGTAAAAACCAGGCGGCTTTTTCGTACGAATTGGCATTTAGTAAGCGAATATATTCCTGTACTGTTGTATCGATTACCGGAACATATTTTTGTTTTGAGAAAGCAATAACGCGCTCACGATCGTATTTCAGTCCATCTTTAAATTGTTCGTCGCCATAAAAGTGTTGCACATAAAGATGAGTGAGATAGGTGGCAAATCCTTCGCTTAACCACACATGATGCCAGTTTTGTTCGGTAACAGAATTTCCAAACCACTGGTGAGCCACTTCGTGAGCAAACAGTTGTTCCGGAATGCGGTCGCTTATGGCTGAATTTTCGTGGTAAAAAATACAACTGGCATTTTCCATTCCGCCGTAACGTGTTTTTGATTGTACGTGCGCCAGTTTTTCATACGGGTAGGGGCCAATCAGTTCCGAAAAGTACTCCAGGGCTTTTGTGCCGTATTGGTAATTCTCAAATCCTTTTGTTTCGTTCTCTTCAAATACCCACGAACTGACCGGAATTCCCTGAAATTCCTGCTCGTTTCCAACAGCAAAATCGGCTGCTCCAATTACCATAAGTTTGGTCGCCAACGGAACATTTTCTTTCCAATGCGTAAATTCTATCGAATTTTCCAGTTGTTTTTTCTCCACAAGCGAACCGTTTGAGATCACCTCGTAATGCTCCGGAGCATAAACAAGAAATTCTAACGAAGCTTTATCAGAAGGATGATCGACACACGGAAGCCAGTTTTGGGCGCGATCGGGCCAGTTATCGCCAAAAAATGTACGATCTCCGTAGCGGTTCTCGGATATAATCAAACCATCGGCAGGAACACCGGAATAGTTAATGGTGAAATCGATTACGTCGCCCGCCTGTGCTTGTTTCGGCAAAAGAATTACAAGCTTATTGTGTGCTTGCTTAAAGTCAAGTTCATTGCCCTCCTTTTTTACGGAATGGACAAGCATACCACTCTCGCCGGAGTTATCCACCAAATCGAGTGTGATATCGTTACTGGTTTGCAAAAATTTAATTAAAATGGTAGCTATACCTTCAATTTGGTTTGTGGTGTCGTTTAAATGAATTTCGAACTTGTAGTGTTGTACATCTATTTTTTCAAAACGTAACTGATGTTTTTGGGCGGATGATAAAACGACGCTGCTTAAAAATAGCAACAGGAAGAAAATTTTTGTGCGATTCATTCTACGATGATTGAGCTTCTTATTTAATTAATATGACTTTTTATTAACGCATAGGTAGCAAACGATGCCAGCCAATGCGCCCCGGCATATTCGCCCGAATCCATTTTTTCGTAACTGTAGTTAAAATGGGCATCGGCAAAATCAATCAGTTGCTGGTTATTTAAGGCATAGCCCATTTCGTACAAGCACCAGGCACGGCTGAAGTTTAGTCCATCGAGGTGGGCGAGTTTTCCGTCGCTTCTGTCGGTTACAACAGCAATTTCGAGGTACTTTTCAGGATGTTTTTCAAATTTTGGAAGGAACGTTTTTAGCCAGGTTTTAAATTCTTTTTCAGGTAATACTTTTAACATTATCGATGCTTCCTGCAGGCAAGGCGAAAGAAAATCGAAACCACCCGGTTCCCAGGTAAGCGGACAATCACAATCAGCAGCGTAATATTTCTTTGCTTTCCGTTCAATTTGAACGGCCAGTGGCGTATCATATTTTTTTGCCCAATCGTAAGCAAACGACATCCCGAAGGCAATGTTGCTGTGTTCACCAATTCGTATGGGGTAAATCAGTTTATCGAGAAATTCGCCAAATTTATCCGAGAGCAGATCAACCAATGGCGACAGATTCGCCTGTAATTCTATTGCTACCGGATCATCCCATTCGCGCAACGCTTCGTCGAGTTTTAACAACCAGGCCCAGCCATAAGTGCGTTCGTAAGTCGCGTTGTGCTCATCGTCGAAATAGGCAACTTCCTGCAATATGTTTTCTTCAGTAATGTTTTTCTTTAGCTTTTTAATGATCTCATCGCGATACTTAAAATCCGGGAATTCAGTTAATATTTTTACTAAAGTCCAGTGGCCGTGCACTGATGAATGCCAGTCGAAACAGCCATAAAATGCAGGATGCATTACACGCGGAGGCTGAAGGTAACTGTCGTCGCCCAAAACATGCCCGGTTTTATTCGGGTACTCCTGATCGATACACTCGTACGCAAAATGATAAAGGTATTCGGCTTTCTTTTCATCGAAGCTGAGTTTTGACGATTGCGCCGAAAGCAGACTGGCCATAAATAAAAATATTAGGGAAAACTGTAATTTCATTTAATCAAATTTAGATAGTATGAAATTAAAAACAATTCTCGATAAGCATTAACAATTGCGGTATTTATCGTTTAATCCGATTTTATTATTAATCATCGGGATAATTTTTTGCAATCTCGATTGCCTGGTTTTCTCCTGTTTGGCATGTGCGATATAATCAGCAAATTCGCGTTGTTTGCCCGGCGTAAATTCCTGAAATGAAAGCTTTAAATGATTATCCTGATTAAAGGCCTCTTCCAATTCGGGTGGAATAATTAACTTCTTATTTCGGTTGATTTTAACTCTTTTATTTTGTTTTTCGTTGGAAATAGCTTCTTGTACGTAGGCAATTAGCATTTCGGCATCAATGTCATCGGCAGTTACAAAACGCCACTGCCGCAATGCTTTGGTTTTATCGTTTTGTGCATTAATAAGCACTTTTGCCTCGTCTTTTAACAGCGCACCCTGAAAGAACCAAATAGCCACGTGTTCTTTAAAAACTCCTATGCCGACAACATTTTTACCGTTAATCGTATAACACGGAGCTCCCCATTTTATGGTTCCCGACAGTTCTGTAGCGATTAGCAAATCATGCAGAACCATTAAAATATCCTGTCGCGACCGTGCATTCAGAATATATTCGTCAACTGTTTTTGCTTGTGGCATTATCCATTATTTTTTCCGGGTGAAAATGGCAACGATTGCCGAGGTAACCAATCCCATCAGCGGGGTAGCAATAATACTTTGTATCATATAACTTTGCAGGTTGAAATAGCCTTCCGCCTCTTCCTGTGTTTGCAAACCGTTTTCAACGGCATAACGAATCATGTTCTCAAAATAGTGAGGTGTAATCACTTCAACGGTAAGGTATTGTGTTAGGGGAGTAAGAATTGTAACTCCCAAAGTGATGACCAATCCACTAATGAACCCCTGTATCCAGGTCATTTTGCCATTAAAATCATTCTTGCGTTTATCCAGTAACGCAACCACATAAACTGCAATAGCCACAAGCGCGAAGAAGTTGGTGACAATGGCATGTTTTTCAATGTTCTCATCATGAAGTCCTGCAAGTCTTTCCCCATACATCCATACCAGCAGAATGACAGCAAACAAAATGGCCCATTTAATTTCAATTGCAAATTTTTTCATCGATAAATAAGTTTTGGTTTCAGTTTAACAATGAATAAGATAGACTTATTGTTCATTAACTACTGTGGTTTTGAACGCTTTTTCTCTTTCAACACCGATTTAATCATTTTTCCAAACTCTTTGTCGCGCTGTCGTTTTTCATAAACCGTGCTACTGAAATGTTCTTGCTCGCGTTTTAGTTTTAAATAGTTTTCGTAAGCTTCTTCGCTTAGCTCACCACTTTCAACAGCAGCCAACACTGCACAACCTGTTTCGTTAGTGTGGCTGCAATCGCTGAATTTACAATCGGAAGTCAAGTCAGAAATCGCATCAAATGTTATTTCCAGAGCATCGGCTGAGTCGGTTACTCCCAGCTCGCGCATTCCCGGTGTGTCGATCACAATACTGTCGTTCTCCAAAACAAACAACTCGCGATGACTGGTTGTATGCCGGCCTTTGCTGGTGCTTTCGCTTATCGATCGGGTTTCGAGTACTTCTTTGTTGAGCAGATTATTTATGATTGTTGATTTCCCAACACCTGAAGAGCCAAGAAAACAATAGGTTTTAAAAGCTTCCAGTTCATTTCTCAGAATATCCAAACCCTCTTTTGTTGCGTTGCTCAGGGCAATTATTTTACTATTCTTAATCCGCTTCTTTACCTCTACGATTAGCTGTTCACATTCACTTTCTTCTACCAAATCAGTTTTTGAAAGTATTAAAACCGGTTGGATATTCCCGGCATAACAAACGGACAGGTATCTTTCCAAACGGTTCGGGTTAAAATCGTGACCAACGGCCTGTACAATAAATGCTACATCAACATTTGCAGCAATAAGCTGTACATCGCCGTATTTACCAACAGCCTGGCGTTCGAGTTTTGAGAAACGGGGCAGAACTTCAAGAATGATCGCATTCTCATCATCCATTGGCATAAAGCGCACCCAGTCGCCGACAGTAGGGAAATCGGCCGCAGATTGAGCTGTAAACCGAATATTTCCCGTTATTTCTGCTTTTAAAACCGAATTGCCGCTCTGAACAATGTAACGTTCTTTGTGTACTGTTATAACCCGCGCCAGTTCAGCGCTTGAGATATTATTCTCTTTTGAATAATTTTCAATCGAAACAGGAAGTTGTTGTTTCATGATAAAAAGTCTTAAGAGATAAATTTACACTTTTCGTTGTTTCCATTTGCCTTTTCGGAATAAATACAAGGCTGTTATTGCCAGAAACGATTCAGCTATTACGATCGACAGGCTGGCTCCAAACAAGCCCATATTCAGCACAATTGCCAGAAAATAAGCCAATGGTATCTCGAACAACCAAAAGCTCATAAAATTGATCTTTGAAGGGGTAATCGTATCACCACTTCCGTTAAAACCTTGCATCAGCACCATTCCCAGCGCGTAAAACAGGAAACCAAAACTGATCACACGCAGCGCCAGTGTTCCATTGTCAACAACTGCCACTTCGCCAATAAACAGTTTTATCCAGAATTCTGGGAAAACAGCCAGTATTATGCCCATAACTCCCATGAAGATCATATTTACATAGCCGGTAATCCACACCGATCGTTCTGCACGTTCGGGTTGATTGGCGCCAAGGTTTTGCCCAACCAGTGTTGATGCGGCATTACTTAATCCCCATGCTGGAAGCAGTGCAAAAATGATTATCCGAATGGCAATGGTATAACCTGCCAGCGCTTCAGGACCCGAAACGGCAATAATACGAACCAACAAAATCCAGCTCGATGTTGCAATCAGGTTTTGCAAAATTCCACCACCGGATATTTTCACCAGTTTCAGCATAACGTTAAACTGAATTTTTAAACTGTGCCAATACAGTCGGATGCGGTGACGCCCGCCAAACAAAAGGTAAAACTGATACAATACTGCCAAACCTCGCCCTGTTGTAGTGGCAATTGCAGCTCCGGCAAGTCCAAGTTCAGGAAAAGGACCAATTCCAAAAATCAATAATGGATCGAGAATGATATTGATAATATTGGCCAGCCACATTACCCGCATTGAAATGGCTGCATCGCCCGAACTGCGAAATACTGCGTTAATAATAAACAACAGCATAATTACCACATTTCCGCCAAACATAATGGCAGGGAAGAGGTAACCTTCGGCAGCCATGGAGTCGGTGGCTCCCATTAGTTTTAAAAATTCACCGGCAAACAGAACACCGGGAATGGCAATACAAACTGAAAATATCAGACCAACCATCATCGCCTGAAAAGCCACCACACCGGCTTGTTTGTTGTTTTTCTCGCCAATTCTTCGCGAGACAAGGGCTGTAGTAGCCACACTAAGTCCCATTCCAACAGCGTAAACAATAGTCATTACCGATTCGGTGAGACCTACCGTTGCCACAGCATCAGCACCTAGTTTCGAAACAAAAAAGATGTCGACTACGGCAAAAACCGACTCCATGATCATCTCCAGCACCATCGGAACTGCCAAAATAAAAATGGCTTTGCCCAGACTGCTTTTAGTGAAATCGCGCTCTGTACCGCCAATTGCTTCTTTTACATCGATCCAGAGTTCTTTTAAATCAATGTCTTTTAGTTTTTGTAAAGACAAAACACTTACTCTTTTGCGTAACATGATAAAAATATGGAAATAAATGAATAAACTAATTGAATAATCTCATGTGGCCAACCTTAGAACGGTCGGCAATCGGTGACGGTAATATTTATTGAGATATTCATTTTTAGTTCTCTTTTATTTGAGTTTGACAAAGTTATGGAAATTAATTCTTATAAAACAAATTAATTTTTAATAAACTTTTATTCGCTATTTAATTGAACACTTCCAATTTAGTACTGTTAATAAGCTCAAAAGTTACTACAAATGAATCCTAAGCTTTATTCTCTTCTCCTGTTTATTGTGCTTTTTTCGTGCACATTTAAAGATCAGTTTCCGGAAAAAAAATCGGAGCGTATTTCTGTCAATAATACATCTGTAACACAGAAAGATAGTTGGGGCTACGGGCCTTTTGAAGGGCTTTTTACTTTTGTAACACAGTTTGATGCGCAAGATTCAGCCTTTGATTTACAGGTTTTTAAAGCAAAATACGATCAGTTTGATGCCAATAAAAACGAAACCATTTATGATCGCCCGGCATTACCCGCCTGGATTGAAATAAATGGATTGTTGCTTGAATTAACTGCTGATGCAAAATATGCCAAGGAACTGGAGGAGATTGCCCGAAATAAAACAACGGAGGACTATATACAGCCTTTTGTGTTTACCCGAAGTGTTGATCATATTTACGTCAACCTGTTTAAACCGGCAGAAATTAATTATCAGCACTCGCTAGGTGGTGATGTTACTATACGGCAGGAAACAACATATCCTGAATCAGGAAGTGTACGTTTACATTTCGGGATGACGGATCGGCAATACATTGAGTTGTACATTCGCATTCCGGAGTGGGCCGAAGGAACAAGCGTGATCGTAAAAAATGTAAAATATTTCACGCAGCCAGGCAGTTACTGTGTCATTGCAAAAAAATGGAAACAGGGCGATTTGGTTGAAATTGAGCTACCAATAGAAAACTATCCAAACCGTTAAAATCAACAGTTTGGTAAGGCATCAAAAATGGCAAGCCCTCCTTCCGATGTTTCACGATATTTACTTTGCAAATCTATCCCGGTTTTATACATGGTTTCCACCACTTCATCAAAACTGATGCGGTGACGGCCATCCGTTAGTAATGCATAGTTATTGTGCGAAACAGCCCGCTCGGCAGCAAATGCATTTCGTTCAATACATGGAATCTGCACCAATCCGGCTACCGGATCACAAGTTAATCCCAAATGATGCTCGAGGCCCATTTCTGCTGAATATTCGATCTGATAAATCGTGCCGCCCATCATTTGTGTAGCAGCTCCCGATGCCATTGCACAGGCCGTTCCCACTTCTCCCTGGCAACCAACTTCAGCTCCTGAAATCGATGCATTTGTTTTTACCAGGTTGCCTATGAGCCCTGCAGTAGCTAATGCCCTGATAATTCCTTTTTTATCGGTATTATGAATTTTTTGGAAATACTTTAGAATTGCTGGCATAACGCCACTTGCACCGCAGGTTGGAGCTGCCACAATCTTTCCTCCTGAGGCATTTTCTTCCATTACTGCCAGTGCGTATGAGAACAGTTGCGAACGTCGTTTAAATGGTGTAGCAAAATTGCGTCCCTTGGTGTTAAAACTCTGTGCTTTTCGCGGAAGTTTTAATCCTCCGGGCAAAACGCCATCTGTTTTTAATCCACGTTTAATACTGTCGAACATTACGTGCCACACTTCTTCCAGATAATCCCAAATATCGGGTTCTTCAAACTCTGCCACGTATTCCCAAAAACTTTTTCCGTTGCGGTTACACCAGTTCAGTATTTCTGCCATGGTGGTGTGTTCGTAAACATCAACGGTTTCTGTTTCCGTATAATCATCGATAATTGCACCTCCGCCAATGCTGTAACAAGTCCATTCTTTCAACAGCTTATTTGCTTTGTCGAAAGCTTTGAAACACATTGCATTCGGATGCCTTTTCAGAAAGGTTTTCGGCTCCCAGTTAATTTGTAACCGACGGTTGCCAAAACTTTGTTCGATGGCATAATCGGTGAGGTGTCCTTTTCCGGTGGCGGCCAAACTACCGAACAAGGTTACCTCAAAATGATCAGCATCTTTGTTTTCTGACAAGAACCTTTCAGCAGCTTTTTTCGGCCCCATTGTATGACTGCTGGAAGGGCCGTGGCCTATTTTATAGATTTCTTTTATCGATTCCATTAGCTAAATTATCTTGTGCAAATGAAAGCTACAAATTCGATATCCACAATGACTTTTGCGAGTTTTCGTGAATGAATCATACCTGATTTTTTAAACCTGTTTCGGGGCTTATACTTATAATTTAACTTCCAATAGTTTATAATTGAAATGTATATTTATTATTTTTATAAGCCTAATTTAATAATCTATAAAAGAATGAAAAACCTAAGCCTTTTTATACTGATTCTACTATTTATATCTTGTTCAGGTAAACAGGAAAAAGAAATAGAAATGCCTTTTTCAAAATCCGATTTTGAGAGCGTGATAGACGGGAAAACAACCCGACTTTTTATTTTAAAAAATAAAAGCGGAATGACGGTTGCACTGACTAACTACGGAGCCAAAATTGTTTCGATTTATACACAGGACAGAACCGGGATGTTCGCTGATGTGCTTTTAGGATTTAAATCGATTGAAGAGTACCAGGAATATGGTGCAAGTCATGGGGCTGTAGTTGGGCCTTTTGCAAATAGAATTGCCAATGCCAGTTTTACAATCGACGGCGAAACGTATAATTTTCCGGTAAACAATGGAGAAGCTTGTTTACATTCCGGGCCGGATAGTTGGTACCGAAAAGTTTGGGATTACAAGGAAAATGAAAACTCAGTTGTTTTTAGTCTGGAAAGTGCTGATGGAGAATTTGGCTTTCCGGGAAATAAAGAAGTGCAGGTTACCTATACTTTAACCGATGAAAACGAGTTGAAGATTGACTATGAAGTTACAACAGATAAAGCATGTCATTTTAATTTAACAAACCACAGTTATTTTAATTTGCGGGGTGAAGGAAACGGTGATATTCTTGACCATATTCTTGTAATTAATGCTGACAAATCAACTCCGGTAGCTAGTTCGGCAATGATTCCTACTGGTGAAATTGCTGACATCAAAGGAACAGCCCTGGACTTTACTACTCCGCATAAAATTGGTGAAAGAATTGACAATGACCATCCTATGTTGAAGTATGGAAGTGGTTACGATTTTAACTATATTATTAATAAAGCCGAAGGTGAACTTGCTTTTGCTGCAAGTGCTTACGAGCCTGAAAGTGGCCGATATATGGAAGTGAGAACAACTGAACCCGGTGTGCAGTTGTATACAGGCAACCATTTAAAAGGCACTGAAACAGGAAAAGCTGGAAAAGCTTATACAAAAAGAACCGGTTTTTGTTTGGAAACCCAACATTTTCCTGACAGTCCAAATCAACCTAATTTCCCAACCACATTGTTAAAACCAGGTGAGACTTTAAAGTCTGCTACTATCTACAAGTTCTCAGTTAAATAAGGAATAATGTGCATAAAAAAAGAGGAGATACAGTTTGCATCTCCTCTTTTTTATAGGATTATTTTTTACTTTTTGTCTTTCACCCGCATAAAACGGAACATATTCATAATCCATTTCGGGAGTGGGTGGTAGCCTCGTTTTCGTAAATCGATGTACCAGCCAATTTTTTTGACGATCGGTATCTTATGTGTTTCCACAAATTCGATCAACGTTCCTTCCGGTGCCTGTATATAGGCAAAATTTCCGGCCGCTTCGCCCATATCGAATGATTCCATCGCCTTTGCACTGTCAACGGTAAACGGATAACCAATAGCTTTTGCTTTTTCGCGGAATTGGTCCATACCGTTGATATCGAAACAAAGGTGGATAAAACCCGGATCACCCCAGATTCTTCCTTCGTAAATGTCTTTCGGCTCGTAATCAAACGCCTGCACCAACTCAATAACCGATTGCCCGAAAAACGGACTAAAAGCGCCTTGTTTTACATCGGAATGACGAAGTAAAACGCGACGGAATTTCTTATCGCCCCCCGGAATGCCTTTGTAATCTTCAAAAACGCCGGTTTCGTCGTATACAATCTCGTCGTATTGCAGAATTTCCTGGTAAACTTTCAGGCTGATGTCCATGTCTTTCACACCGATAATAGTTCCGAGTACACCGCCACTCAACGATTTCTCTTTTTTACGGAAAACACCTTCCTGGTTTTTTATTTCCCACATGTTTCCGTAAATGTCTTTCATAAAAAAGTGGTCGTTTCCGGCCGGATCCTTCGAAATAGGAGTGAGCAGATTTAGTTTTGAAGCACTGAATTTATTGTAAACGGCCTGTACATTTTCGGTTTTTATTTTCCCGATGTTAATGCCCAAATCGCCCAGTTGAATCTCAAAATTGATGGGTTCAGGTTTTTTTCCGGTATGTTGCCATATCTCAAAACCGCCGCCACCTTGCATATTAAGCGCCAAAACAGCTCTTCTGTCGCGTGTTTTTCCTGCTGTATGTGCCAGCATCAACTCTGCTGTGGCTTCATCTTCAAACATTCGAATATCCATCGAGAAATGTTCGCGATACCATTTCCATGCTTCCTGAAGATCTTCAACACCAACTCCTAACTGCTGGATCCCGTTTATTTGTGCTTTCATTTTGCTTAATCCTTATAGTTAAAGTGGTTTGACGCGTGAAGCCATGTAATAATACAAACGCGGCAAAAAACGCCTGATGTGTACCATAATAACTTCTGAACCACCTACCAATATTTCTTTTTTCTCTTTTTTCAGTTTTTTGCAAATCACTTTTGCGCATTTTTCAGCCGACATGCCTTTGTCTTGGCCAGCATCCATTTGCGCATGTGTTTTACCGTCTTTATTAATCGCATTCACCGAAATATTTGTTTTTATACGTCCGGGAATGATAACAGAAACGGCAATGTTGTTTTTTGCGTTCTCGGCCCGTAAACTTTCGAAAAAACCGTGTAAAGCTTGTTTCGATGCCGAATACGACGACCGGTATGGAAATCCAAATTTACCAACTATACTGGAGGTAACCGCAATTTGTCCGCCTCCATTTTTAATCATTTGCGGCAAAATCTTTTTGGTTAGGGCAATTGTTCCAAAATAATTTACTTCGAAAATTTTACGGTCGACACTGACCGGGGTTTCGGCTACAAACGAACGTTGGCTTATACCGCCAAACTGGTATAGCGCATCAATTTTGATATTGTTTTCTTTGATGAACTGAGCAGCTTCTTCAATCGATTCTTCATTGCCTAAATCGAAAGGAAGAATAACGGTTTGGCAACCGTTTTTTATGCAGAGTTTTTCGGTGTCTTTTAAAGCCTCTTCTTTCCTGCCTGAAAGAATGAGTGTTACGTTGTTCGATGATAACTCAATAGCCACCGCTTTGCCAATACCCGACGATGCTCCTGTAATCCAAATTGTCTTTCCCCAAAAATTCATTTACTCCATACTTTCAGCGTGCCACGAAGATAACAGAATATTCAGCCGGACAAAATGAATAAGGCCTATTTTTACCGGGTCAAAATTAAAAATCGTTAAGATTGGTAGATTCTCTCCGGCTCTGACCATTTTTCTTTTTCGGGGAAAATAAAACTAAACAAAATTGCCATCGAAAATGCAAGTAGGTAACTGGCCAGTCGTTCTGATATTCCGGTGGCATCAACCAGCCAGGTTTTCCATATTACGGCCGATAGCGTACCGGTAATTAAACTGGCAAAAACACCGGCTCTCGACAATTTTTTCCAGAAAATGAGTAAAACAATTGCGGGCCCAAATGAAGCACCAATTCCGCTCCATGCGTATGAAACCAGTCCGTAAACCGTATCTTCCATAGTGATAGCCAACACAAAACCTACCAGTCCCACAGCAAGCGTAAGTATTTTATTCAGAAACAGCATTCGCTTTTCTTCAATCTGCTTTTTGGTAACGTGCAGATAGAAATCCTCGGTCATCGACGATGATACGACCATTAGTTGCGAAGATGCTGTTGACATCATTGCTGAAACGGCTCCCGACAACAGTATTCCGGCCAGAATCGGATTCAACAGTGTCATTACCATTATCGGCATAATTTTTTCCGAGTCGGCGGCTACCGAAGCTGCTGCATCTCCTAAAATGCCATTTTGTACCAACTGGTAACCAATAATCCCGATCATAAAAGCGCCAACATAAGCTAAAAGTGTCCAGATAATTGCCAGCACCCGGCTTTGCTGTGTTTCTTTTTGGCTGCGCATGGCCATCATTCGTGTAAGCAGCTGTGGCTGGCCGGTATAACCAAATGCCCAGCTTAATCCGTTTAAAACAAGCAAACCACCGGTGGCTTGTTTCACCGTATCAATGTTTCGAGGTACAAGATAATTGGCCTGCGAAATGGCTTCGGCCACGTGAATATTATTCGCTGCTGCAATACCGAGTGCGATAATGGGCAGCACAACACAGGTAACCACCATCAGAACTGCCTGAAAAGCATCGGTGGCCACAACCGTAATAAAACCACCCAGCATGGTGTATAAAGTAACCAGCGCCGAGCCAATTACCATTCCCCAGAAAGGATCGATTTTAAAAGTATCGTTGAATATTTTGCCGGCACCACTGAATTGTGCCGCAATGTACAGTACAAAAAAGAAGATGATAATTAGTGAAGAGAGAATTCCGAAACTGCGTTGTGTACCTTTAAATTTGGCTGAGAACAAACTTGGAACTGTTAAGGCACCTGTTTTATCCGTAAGTTTTTGCAGCGGTTCGGCCAGAAATATCCATAAAAACAGAATACCGCTGACACATCCTAAGGCCACCCATAACGAAGCCATTCCTTCGGCGTAGGCATGACCTGTTAAACCTAAAAGTAACCAGGCCGATTCGCCCGTTGCACGTTCTGATAAAGCCAGCGAAAAACCGGAGATTTTTTTACCACCAAGAACAAAGTCGTTGTTCGTTTTTGAACGACGTGCCGAATACGCTACAATACCAATTAAAATAACCAGGTAGGCAACAAAAACTATTATCATTTTTTGTAGAATTGTTATGAAGCCACCAAAGATAAAAAGAAAATGAACTGTAGCAATTGTTCGCAAAACTTAATGCGTCAAAACCTTTTTGATTATGATTTTGAAAAAGGAGTGGGAGATTAGTGTTGAAAATGCTCTAATTGTTAACTTTTTGATTTAAGCTCTGAAACCCTTCACCTAGTATTTCCTTGGTATCCATAACCGTAATAAATGCATCGGGATCGATTTTACTGATAAATTCCTGAAGGATCGCAACTTCGCGGCGACTCACAACGGTATAAATAATTTTCTTTTGTTCGCCGGTAAACATACCTTCGCCATTCAGATACGTTCCTCCACGCTCCAAATCAACCAATAACTTTTCTTTTATTTCTGCATGTTTCCGCGAAACAATCAGAAGCGCTTTGTTGTAATTGGCGCCTTCAAGTGCCGTGTCGATCAATTTTCCGCAAATGTAAATTACAATTAGTGAATAGAGTGGGATAGCCCAGTCGCGGAATGCGAGCAAACCAAAAAATACGATCACCGAATCAACATAAATCATCAGTCTGCCAATCTGTAGGTGGGTGTATTTAGCGATGATCATGGCAATAATATCCGATCCGCCGGAAGTAGCGCGCGACTTAAAAATTAAGCCCAGTCCGAATCCCATTAAAACGCCGCCAAACAGGCACGATAAAAGTATATCATCAACCAACGGAATATTTGCATCCGGGCGCATCATGGTTAACAGGTCGGTAAAAACAGCGGTTAACACCGATCCCGTAATTGTCTTTATTCCAAAGCGGGGACCAAGAATTTTAATTCCGGCAATAATCAATGGAATGTCGATCAAAAGCGCGAAGGTACCCACGGGAATTCCGTCGGGCCAGAACGAGAAAACACCTTCGGTTAAATAGTGTACAACAATGGCGATTCCGTAAACTCCACCCGGAACGATTTTATGTGGTGTAACAAAAAAAACAAAAGCGGCGGCTAAAGTAAATGAACCCGCAATTAAAAGCAGATTGTCCTGAATCCACTTTTTACTGAAAATTTTGTCCTTTGTAAGAAATGCCATCGTGCTGTAATTTTTCGCAAAAGAACACAATTTTAATGGATTAAAAAACAGATAATTGTCAATAAAAATTGATCATAAAAATTGGTAGTAAAATAGCCCTGTTTTACTAAAATCTGTAATATGTAATCGGATTTAAATTGCGAATTCTAATCAAGTCTGAAACGGTACGAAATAGTTCCCTGCTGGAATGCAGCTGCATTTTGATCGACGTTAAATTTGGCTTTTAATGCTGCCTGTTTGGCTTCGTCCCAAAATGCTTTATTGGCAATGGTTGTACCACGTGCTCCCGGCTCGGCAGAAGTAACTCTTCCGTTTTTGTCAACGATAACTTTTACCACCACAATTCCGGCATCGTTGCCCGGATATTCCGGTTTAGGTAACGAAATTGCAGAACGTCCGCCAAGATCGAATGAAATACCTGCGCCTGTTCCCTGATTTCCGGCGCCGCTGCCACCGTCGCCATAATTTGTTGCATTTGGATCGCCGGTAGGCACGCCCTGGTTACCACCCGGAAATGTTGCTCCCTGACTTTTTCCATCGCTGTTGCCGGTGCCGCCGCTTCCGAAACCACTGTTGGCAAAAGCGCCCTGAGTTCTGGAGTTTATCTCTGAAATTTTTCGTTGTTCTTCCAGTTTACGTTGGCGCTCAGCTTCTTCACGTGCTTTGCGTTCGGCTTCCTCGCGGGCAATTCTTTCTGCCTCTTCGCGTTGCTGGCGTTCTATTTCTTCTTGTTTTTTTCGCTCAATGTCTTGCAGTCGCTTTTGTTCAGCTTCTATTGCATTTTTGCGATCTATTTCTTCCTGTTCTTTACGTCTTTTTTCATCCAGCTCTTGCTGACGTTTGCGCTCTTCTTCTTTTTTCTTTTTCTCTGCTGCCTTAATTGCAACAGTTTCTTCGTAATCCTGAGTCATCGCAACTTCCTCGGCTGGTTCCGGCTCCGAAGTTTTTACCGGAGGCGGAGGTGTTTGTTTAACCGGTGGTGGCGTAGATTGTTTTTGCGCCGTTTGTGGAGGTGGAGGAGGAGTGGTTTGTTGTTGTCGGCGTGCCGGACTTGGTTCGCGGTCGCCCAATCCATTTTCTGAATTTCCAAAATTAACCAGAATTCCTTCTTCTCCGGGTAGAGGAAGTGGCGTGAAAAAGCCAAGTAAAAGCAATAATATCAGTACAATTGTATGAAAAACAATCGTTCCGACAAGCCCCTTTTTCTTTTCGCTATATTCCTCTCTCTCTATCATTTCTCGTCTATTCAGGCGAAGTCGCCAGTATCATTTTATACTTATTTCGGCGGGCAATGTTCATTATTTTAACCACTTCGTTAACCGGAACAGATTGATCGGCATGTAACGAAATAAAAATATCGTCGTTACCCGAACCAAACTTATTGGTTAAAAACGGCTCAATCTCGCCAAATTTTACGCTTTGAAGCTTGTTGTCGTCGTTGATATAGTATTTCAAATCGGATGTAATCGATATGGTTGTGATCGGCTTGGCAGCTGTTTGATTGTTACTTTGCGGAAGCAACAATTTTAAAGCATTTGGCGCAATCAGGGTAGAGGTAACCATAAAGAAAATAAGCAACAGAAATACAATGTCGGTCATCGACGACATGCTAAATGCAGCATTTACTTTATTTCTCTTTTTTAGTGCCATTTACTACAGGTTATGCCGGTTCGTTTAACAGATCCATAAATTCAGAAGTGGTCGCTTCCATTTTAAATACCACTTTCTCCACATTCGATACAAGAATATTGTAAGCAAAATAGGCGATAATACCCACGATCAATCCGGCAACTGTAGTTACCATTGCTTGGTAAATACCGGTTGAAAGCAGTGTAACGTCAATATTGTTTCCGGCGTTCGACATATCGTAAAATGCCTGTATCATTCCCATAACCGTGCCAAGAAATCCGATCATCGGAGCTCCACCGGCTACCGATGCCAATACAGGGAGTCCTTTTTCCAGTTTCGAAATCTCGAGGTTACCCACGTTTTCGATGGCGGCATTTACGTCGGTTAACGGCCGGCCAATTCGGCTGATTCCTTTTTCCAACATACGCGATGCCGGATTTGGGTTGCTGCGGCACAATGCCACCGCAGAATCTATTTTTCCTGAAGTGATATAAACTTTTACTTTTTCAAGCAAACTTGAATCAAATCTTCCGGCTTTTTTTATGGCAAAATAGCGGTCGAAAAAGATGTAAACGGCTACTACCGACAAAAATAAAATCGGAATCATAATCCATCCACCCTTCATAGCCAGATCTATAAATTTTGTTGAAATGCCTTCCGGCTCGGTCGCCATAGCTTCCAACTCTTGTGGAAGATCAGTCTGAATCATTAATAAGTTAAACATGTTTATCCAATTATTATTTACAATTCTTAAAATAAAAAAACGAGGTATAACCTTAAATATTATACCTCGCTAAAATAAGTAATATTTTAACCGTTTTGTTTGCTCTGTCAGTTGTATCTTACAGAGTTATGAACAACTGTTTTTTGATAGTTTACAGACCAAACATAACAAAGTATACTGCAGCACCTGACAGGTAGCCAATTAACGCCAGCCAGCTGATTTTTTTCAGGTACCAGATAAAATCGATCTTTTCCAATCCCATTGCGGCAACACCTGCAGCCGAGCCAATAATTAGCATACTGCCACCGGTACCGGCTGTGTAGGCCAGGAATTCCCAAAAGGCACCGTCCTGAACAAAGGCAGCCTGGTAACCAGCGGCCCCTGCATCGGCAATCGGGTACATACCCATGGCACCAGCAACCAACGGAACATTGTCAACCACCGACGACAACACACCAATGGCAAGGTCGATAAGGTAAATGTTCCCCAGTTTATCGTCAAGGTATGTGGCCAGGATATTTAAGTGACCTGCTGACTGCAAAGCCGCAACTGCTGAAAGGATTCCGAGGAAAAACAACACGGTTGGAACATCAACGCGCTGAATTACGGCAGTAACTTTTAGTTTATCTTTAATTTCTTTTGGTTTGTCTTTGTGCACAACTTCGCCCACAACCCACAAAATACCTAACGAAAGTAACATGCCCATGTATGGAGGCAAGTGGGTAAGGGTTTTAAATACCGGAACGAATAACAAGCCGCATACGCCCAAAACCAGGAACAGGATTCGCTCTTTTTCGGTACTGTATTCTACTTCATCTTCGTCGATTGCCGGACGTTGAACATTTCCTTTCATGGTAACCGAAAGAATGGCCAACGGAACTACCATGCACACCAAACTCGGCAGAATAACATTTACAATGATGTTACCGGCTGTAACTTGTCCGCCAATCCACAACATAATTGTGGTAACATCGCCAATTGGCGACCATGCACCACCTGCATTGGCAGCCAAAACTACCATACTGGCAAAAAACCAGCGGGTTTGTTTGTCGTCGATCAGTTTACGAAGCAATGCTACCAAAACGATTGTTGTAGTAAGGTTATCGAGCAATGCCGACATAAAGAACGTAAGTAAACTTAAAATCCAAAGTAGTTTTACTTTATTGGTGGTTTTTATCTTATCGGTAATAATTTTAAATCCTTCGTGCTGATCAACCACTTCAACAATGGTCATTGCTCCAAGCAGGAAGAACAAAATCTCACCAATTTCGCCTAAATGATGGATGATTTCCGATTCAACAATAAACTCATGCGCAGCATGTAATCCATGCGAATCGGGATGAGCTGCGAGGAATGCCTCCCAGGTGGGACTGAAGCCAAGGTGCAAAATACCTTCGGCGCCGAGAACATAAACAACCCAGCATAATGTGCCAATAATTAAAGCCGATGCTGCTTTATCGACTTTAAGAGGATGCTCAAGCGCTATGGCAACATAGCCCAGAACAAATACAACAACCATTAATATAAACATAGTAAATTATTTTAGGTATAAGTTTTAGCTTTTAAGAACTGCAAAATTATCTTAAGTAATATATCTGCAAAGAAAATTGGTCAGTTTTTTTTATGATTTATATTATAAAACAAGTCTTTTTATTTACCGGAAAAAGTGAACACTAGTTCTCTTTCTTTTTAAAAAGTTTGCCAAATTTTACAATCAACTCATCAATCGAATTGTATTCCTCTTTAAACGACAAACCAATTCCCTGCGTATAAGGAGCGGTGTCGTAAATCAGGTTGTTATTCGAGCGGTTGTACACTTTGAACAGGATTTTTCCGCTACGCACCAGTTTTACACTCATTTCAAAGTCGCCAACTATCTGACTACTATTGTTATTGCTCCCGTACTGGTTTGTGTTATTTCCAATATTACCGTTTAATGTCACCCGGTCGTTAAAAATTTGTGTACTCAGTGCCAGCTCAATTTCATCGTTGGTAACCTGGTTTCCGGGGCGGTAATTGATACCAATATCCCAGTCTTCATCAATTTGCGAAAGCCAGTTACTTAGCTGGTTCGAGAATACTTCGCTGGCGGTAGTACCAATCATATTTGGATTTTGGGCTTCGAAAGTACCACGCAAATATTCGGGCGTGTAAAATTTTCCGAGAACGATTAACGAAAGGATTTGTTTGTTCATTTCCTCCTCGGTTTTAAAGAATTGTTGCAACTCTTCTCGCAGTGGTTCTTCAATATTCGGGAAATTGATGTCGAATCCAATGGTTGGATTAATCAGTTCGTCCTGAAGATTAATAACACATTCAACCTGTACACGATTGGTTTGCGAAGTGTTTTGGTAAGCACTTAGCAGATCGTACAAAGAAGCCTTTAGTTTGTATATAGCCTGCAGATCGACAACAGCATTGTATGGATCGCCCGACCAAAGTATTGAACCTCCCGGTTCAATTGAAAAGCGTTTGTTCATTACATTTTGCAGGGTGAACAGGTAGTCGCCTTCGGTTGGATTATAATTTCCTGAAAGACTCATGTTGCCTTCATTATCCATTTCAAAAAGCAAAATTCCTTCGCCTTTGGCATGAATAACATCTCCGATCTGCGAATTGTAAATGAGCTGAACCTGAGCATCGGGAGTGGCTTCAACGGTAATACTTAAGTTAAAACCTCCGGCATCGCGGTTCGATCTGTTGGTGAAAAATCCCGATTCTTCCTTTTCTTCATCCGGTTTTACAAATTCCAAAAAATCGTATTGTTTAAGCTCACTCTGGCTTTCCATCGATATTTTAATATCAGTGCCGGGTAAAGTGGTTCCGAAACAAGTTAGATTAACACGGGTTGCCTGCCCTTCAATTTCAATACCTCCGTTGGCCATTACCACACCGTAAAACTGTTCATTGTCTTTTTGAGTGGTATTTAGTGCTTTTATTTTATTCGACTGAAAATTCAGATTGTAAGTCATGTTCTGAAAGTTCTGCTGCGTAATTTCCCCATCAAAAATGGCAAAATTGTTCTGGTCGTCGAAAACTGTGATATTATCGAAAATTATACTTCTATCCTTAAAATAAACCGAATCGGAAAAATGATACGGAACCTTTGTCGCATCGATGGTAACACCGGCATTAGAGCCATAAAGCGCACCATTTAGAAGGATACCTTTTACATTTCCGCCAAGATTTACTTTGCCCGATGCTACGCCCTGGAAATTGGAAAAGTTCTCGCGCATAAAAGCCGACAAAATCAATAACGAAGCACTGTCAACTTCTATATCAAAATCCAAATCTCCTGCCGAAGGGGTGTAGGAGCCGGCAGCGTGAAAGTTTGTTTTGTTGTTTCGGGTTACTTTTAACTCCGAATCGATGGCAGAATTGGCCTGGTTCCACTTACTGGACAGGGATATATTTCCCATGTATTCGTTTTTGTACGAAAGACTGTCGATTTTTAAATCTGATAAAATTACCGGTTCGTCAAACAGGCGTGAGAATCCAAAATATCCGTTTATTTTTCCATCCAAATCAATCTTTTTGTCGAAATACTGATCCAGGTAGGTCAGGTCAATGTTTTCCATTTCAAGCCGAACAACATCTGCTTTTCTGCTGGTAACACTGCCATCAATCGCGAAAACCTGGTCGGCATGTTGAATTTTAAATCCTTTAACTTGAATCGAAGTTGAATCGACGCTGGCATAAAACGGATTGACCGACCACAGTGTGTCGGCGACATAGATTTGCGATGGTTGACCGTAAATATCGATATGGCGCATTTGCGTGGAGTCGGAATACGAAAATTTTGATTGCGTTCGAATCGCACCGCTGTAGGTTAGTTCATCGAAATTACTCCACGAGATTACATTGTCGAGCACATTGTTGGCTATCTTGCTGTCAACCGTAAAATTATACAGCATAAGTCCATTGCGCTGGTACAATTCTCCAATTCTGAATTTGGAGTTATAAAGGCCATTCAAGGTGTTGTTACCAATGTAAACATCGCGCGCCCAGTTATCGTTGTATTTTATTCCCGGAATACTGCCGTTTAAACTAAGAATTTTCCTGGGGGCATTTATTTTTCCGTACAACAAAAACGGCCCCTCAAATTCCAGTCCCGGTACAAATATTTTTACCAGCGGGTTTATGTCTTTTGCATTAATGTTATAATCGAAATTATTTGAGTTGGCTGTTGATGAATCTACCGGTATTCGTGCCGCCGGTACATAGTGGTTTACCAACTGGAAGAAATTGTTTTTTAGGCTTTTGAAGTTATAACTGCCAAGTATTTCAGCATCCATAAAATCAGATTCGATTCGAAGTTTATTCTTACCATCTTCCTGATTGGCCCGAAATTCGATGCCTTCGAGGTTTACCTCGCCGTTTCGGTTACTGTAATAACCTTCTTTCACCGAGATCATCCCGTCAATATTGTCAATTCTATCACCTGTAAAGTTGGCTTCCATCTGAAATGACATGTTTGTTGCCGGAAAGTTTTGTGTAAAATTCAGGTTACCGGTGTATGCGTGTCGCAGATTCATGTTAAAATCGAAACGCGGAATTTTATTATTTAAATCAAGCTCGCCAATAAAGGTGAAATCGAGGTTCGGATCCTGAATTTCGAGCAAACCATCAAACATCTTTTCGCGCAAAATTCCATCAATCGACAGATGCCGGTAGTTGTAGTTATTGTATTCAATACTATCGATAGTACCTTTAAAAATACCCGAAACAGCCTCGGTGGTTTTGTTGAATTGTCCGTCGGCCGATCCTTGTAAGGTAATTTCTCCCAGCTGTTCGAGTTTAAAAAGTTCTCCGAGATGGAAGTTTACCGTTGAAAGATTTCCCCGATAATAAATTTGTCCTTCTTTTTCGGGCATAACCAATATATCGGTTGTTAATGTGCCCATTTCGCTTTCGAGCGTACCAAAGGTTACAAAATCGGATAAGAACCCACTAAAGTTACCTTTAAACCGCAGTTGTCCAGCCTCGTAAAAACTTTCAGGAAAACGAATGTAACTATTTGCCGCACTATTGGGGAGGCGTATACTGCTGATATCCTCAAACGTTGTATTTGAATTTTTTAAATCGAGAAACAGGTACATATTGGCCGGATCAAGCAGGTCGTTCACATAAAAGTCGAGCAAGGCATTGGTTTCATTAGCCGTTTGCAGGTACAGGTTTTTCCCCTTCAGGTCGTTAAGGCTGCCATATATAATTCCCGAAAGTTTTATTTTTTCGCGCATTCCTTTAAGCGAAGGAATAAGAGCTCCGATTTCCTGCATGCCAATTTCTGAGTCGGCAATTTGAATGTCCATGTCGAAGCTACGGTTCATCGAGTCTCTGGCGCTGTAAAACTGAAAACGCATGTTGGTGTTGGTAAGCGACGAATGGTTACTTACCATGTTAAAATTTTCAACGGTGAGTACTTTTCCTACGTTTGTAATGTTGGCAGCAGCCTGCTTTAAATGTAAGTTGGGGCCGGCGTCAACGCTTAAATCTTCAATCCGGAATGCAATCGAATCTCGGAATGAGTAAAAGTTAGAAACTTTCAGGTTTAAATTACGAGTATCTATAATCGGGTGGCTTACGTTTTCGTTTACTACATACCTAATTTGCATGTCCTTAAAATTAAACGCACTGCATGCAAAGGTCCACGGATTTAGGGTGTCCTTTTCAGGATTGGCCCCAAATTCTTCTATCAGAAAACCAAAATTGAAAACGTCGGCAGTGTCTTTCGCAACGTAAATTCGGTTATTTTCAAAATCAAGATCTTTTAAAACAACCTGTTTGTGTTTAAACTTTAAGGTATCAATCCGTGCTTTAATTTGCTCGCTGTAAATCAGCGTATCACCATGCTGGTCTTCAATTAAAACATCTTTTAGTGTTAAGCGTTTAAAAAAGCCGATATCAACTTTGCCAATCGTAATGTTGGTATGTAAATCTTTCGAAAGATTTTTGGCTATTTTTCGAGTGATCTGTGTTTGTACCCAACTGTTTTGAATTAGCACAAAAGCACCACCCAGCAACATTATAAATGCTGCCAGCAAAACAATGAGTATTTTCCAGCCTTTTTTAATAGTTTTGCAAATTTAGAACGAACATAATCCATTTCAATCAATAAAAATGAAAAGGATAGCGCGTTTTGTTAACTATTTATTTTTAATAAGTGCAAAGATATAAACCCGGCACCGTTTATCGTGTTTTAATAAGGTAAAAAAGGGAAGATTTTTATGGCTGAGAAAGGAATTATAATAATGGGTATCGAATCGTCGTGCGACGATACTTCTGCTGCCATCATTCGCGATGGAGAAATACTGTCGAATGTGGTGGCTTCACAGAAAGTGCATGAAGAGTATGGCGGGGTAGTACCCGAGTTGGCCTCGCGTGCACATCAGCAAAATATCATCCCGGTGGTTGACCTGGCCGTGAAACGTGCAGGAATTAACCGTGAAGAAATTTCGGCTGTGGCTTTTACCCGTGGCCCTGGCTTATTGGGATCGTTGCTGGTAGGTACTTCGTTTGCAAAAGGTTTTTCGCTGGCATCGAAAATTCCGCTGATAGAGGTGAACCATCTGCAAGGACATGTGCTGGCTCTGTTTATCAAAGAAAATGGAGTAGAATTTAACCCGCCGAAATTTCCGTTTCTGTGTTTGTTGGTTTCCGGTGGTAATTCGCAAATTATTCTTGTTCGCGATTATCTGGATATGGAAGTGATTGGGCAAACCATTGATGATGCGGCCGGCGAAGCTTTTGATAAATGTGCAAAAGTTATGGGCTTGCCTTATCCGGGAGGTCCGCATGTCGATCGTTTGGCGAAGGATGGCGATCCGAACCGTTTTGAATTTTCGCGTCCACGCATTCCTGGGCTGGATTACAGTTTTAGTGGTTTAAAAACCAACTTTCTGTACTTTTTGCGCGACAACCTGAAAGTGAATGAAAACTTTGTGGAAGAAAACCTGGCCGATCTTTGTGCGTCGTTGCAGCATACCATTATTGAGATTCTGCTGAGCAAATTGAAACGTGCCGCCCGTGAAACAGGTGTTAATGAAATTACGGTTGCCGGTGGTGTATCAGCTAATTCAGGGCTTCGCAATGCATTGCAGGACAATGCCAAAAAGCACCGCTGGAACCTGATTATTCCAAAGTTTGAATACACCATGGATAATGCTGCCATGATTGCCATTACCGGCTATTACAAATACCTGAATAAAGAATTTGCGGGGCAGGATGCCGTTCCTTTTGCACGAACTCAATTGTAAACTCCATTTCTAAAGAAAATACTCGTTTTGAAATTTGAAAAAGAACTGGTTCATGGAAAGCTGATAAAACGTTATAAACGATTTTTGGCTGATATTGAATTGGATACAGGTGAGATTGTTGTGGCGCATTGCACCAATTCCGGGTCGATGAAAAGTTGCCTTGAAAATGGGGCAGAGGTGTACTTAACTCCGGTTGACGATCCGAAACGAAAAACAAAGTTTACCTGGGAAATGATAAAAATAGACGTCGACTGGATAGGTATTAATACCGGCAACCCGAATAAGTTGGCGTACGAAGCCCTTTTAAACGGAGAAATCCCCGGACTTGATGAATTTACAATTGTTAAGCGCGAAGTCAAATTTGGCAATTCGCGTTTTGATGTTTATGCGGAAAATGATCAAGAGAAATGTTTTGTGGAGGTGAAAAACGTTTCGATGAAAGCGAACGAATACGCCTTATTCCCTGATGCTGTAACCACTCGAGGGCAAAAACATTTGAAGACATTAATCGATGTTAAGAATCAGGGTATGCGCGCTGTTATGCTTTATATTATTCAGCGCAGCGATGTGCAGCTATTTGCCCCTGCCAAAGAAATCGATCCGGCGTATGCCCGCTTGTTAAAACAGGCTCACTCGGCCGGAGTTGAGATTTTTCCGATGCAGGCAAAAGTATCGCCTTCGGAAATTACATTGAGCAAGAAACTACCTTTTGAGCTATAAAAAAGCCGGAATATTTAATTATTCCGGCTGTGAATAGTCATAATTCAATACTATTTTTTCTCTGTTTCTTCAATCGGAACCAAGTCGCCGTTATAGGAAATAAACTGGCGATTGGTGCTGTTTACTTTTAAACTTGCCGATCCGGTTGCGCCTATTGAAAAAGTAAATTCCACGTTGTCGTTTTTATTTTTTGCGCTAAACTTAACGGTGTAACCACCTTTCTTTGCATCCTCAACACTATAATCGGCAACAGGTGCCTTAAAAATCATTGGCGAGTCTGTCGATCCGTAGTCAACGGAATAAGCACGGCCAAAATATGGAAGATACGAATCTACCTCACCATCCTTTAATACAACATTATATGGAGTAGTTAATGTACGGGTACGGCCGCCTGACGGAAGCATTTGTGTAGCATTAAATTGCCAGGTATTGGCTTCAATAAGTTTTTTTGTTTGTTCGGTAAGCATTGCTTCGCGCTGTGCTTTTTTCTCTTTTCTTGTGAGTTTTTTCTCTTGTGCATTTACTGCTACGATTGAAAAAATCAGAAAACTTAACAAAATTATCCTTTTCATACTATCATATTTTCCTTACAAAATACAAAAAGTATACCATAAAGTCAACCTATTATACGAAAGAAAAAAGGGATACAATACATATCCCTTTTCGTGCAGTTTAACTAAATAAAATCATTTTATATGATTTCTGAAAAATTTCGCTTTAATGCTTATTCGATGCGAATTGAACACTGTATTTTTAGAAACAGTTGGCATCGAAAACAAAAGTTCTTTTCTTTGCAACGATTCTTTTTAACAGGTACAATTATTTCGGTTTATTCATTTTATACAAAAGTATGGCTTTTGTAAAAAATTAAAAAGAGTAAAACCGAATAATAAAAAATATAATTACTGATAAAAGTCATGCAAAACATAACTATTAGCGAGGAACTGGCCGAAAAAGTACCTGATGTGGTTTTGTCGTGCATTGAATGCGATGTGCAATTTCAGAATCTAAACAGCGAACTTTGGGACGAGATTCAATCGAAAATCGAAGAGCTAAACAAAAGTCTGCGTGTGGAAGAAATAAGCAAAATGCCAGCTGTTGCTGCATCGCGAAGAGCTTACAAAAAATGTGGAAAGGATCCCGCTCGCTACCGTTTATCTGCTGAAGCGCTACTTCGGCGGGTTTTAAAGCGTGGCGAAATCTACCAGGTAAATAATGTGGTCGATCAGCTGAATTTGGTTTCCATTTCGAGCGGATTTTCAATTGGTGGTTATGATGCCGACAGGATTGGCGGAGCTGTTACCTTTGGCATTGGCAAAAAAGACGAACCGTATGAAGGAATTGGGCGGGGGGAACTGAATATTGAATTTATGCCGGTGTTCAGAGATGTAAAAGGCGCTTTTGGAACGCCCACAAGCGATTCGGTGAGGACTTGTGTTACCGAACAGACAAAGCGGTTCTTAATGATAATAATAGCCTACGAACGCACAGAAGATATTGAAATTGCCACAAACCAGGCTCAGGAACTTTTAAAAAAGTATGTTGGAGCCACTAACTTTGAATTAAAAACTATTCAAGCAATATAATGAAAGGATTTTGTAGATTTTTGCTCAAATTGATGGGCTGGACCGTTGTTGGAGAGCCGGCACCGGTAAATAAATGTATCATTATCGGAGTGCCACATACCAGCGCATGGGATTTTGTTATTTCGTGGTTGTTTTATACTTCGAAAGGTGCAGTTGCCAACATTCTTATAAAAAAGGAATTTTTCTTTTGGCCCATCGGATATTTTATTCGAAAAATGGGAGGTTTGCCCATCGATCGCTCAAAAGGAGCTAACGTAATTCGTCAAACCATTCAGCTAATCAATAAAAGAGAACGTATTCATTTGGCATTAACGCCTGAAGGAACGCGAAGTTTGAATAAACGCTGGAAAGCCGGCTTTCATATTATTTCTAAAGAAACCGGTATTCCCGTGTATTTGGGCTATTTTGATTGGGGACGAAAAGAAATTTCGGTTGGTGAGCCCTTTGAACTTTCAGACAATGCTCAGGACGACATCAAACGCATGAAGGATTTTTACCGCGAAAAAGGAATTAAAGGAAAATTCCCGGAGCTTTTTACAACCGATTACTAACAGAAATAGAACATCAGAAATAGTAGCTTTTAATCTGAATAGGAGCTACTATTTCTGATTCTTTTAATCAAAAGCAGAGATGCTGAGTTTAACCTGAACACTTTCAAAATCACTTTCGCTAAAACCTGCAAACACGCCTACATTGCCTGCAAAAAACAGGTTATTCAAACTGTAACCAACTTCCCAGTAATTATTGTATTCGGGCGTGGTAAGGTAATTTAAATGAAGGCTTTCGCTCCAGGTTCTTTTATTGAAAATTGAAAGGTATCTTAGAAGCAGGTATTCCGACCTGTACTCCGTCATTACGTTTAAGTAACTTTTGTTAGTGCTTAAAGCATAGTCGTTTATCAGTTGAAAACGGTGCGTAAAAGGCCGCATCATTACCGGGATTTCAGCGGTGCTAAAATGTTTGTATTGCGAAAAATGCATTTGCTCATTCGAAAAATAGTGGCCGGCATTTATCTGCCAGTCAATACCTGAACTTGGCGAAATATTGGCCTGTTGATGAACGGAAAAATCAACCCGGCGAAATTCTGAATCGGAATCAAAAAGATCGGGCACGCCTTGTTTGTAGGTCAGGTTAAATTCATAAAAATCATTTACAAACAGAAAGGGTGATTCTTCGAGCCACGGTTTGCGTTGCGATTTGTGGAAATTTAAACCAAGGCCGTAACTAAAACTTTTTTGCTCGGTAAGTGCAGGATTGTCAGTCGTTAAGTTTCCGGGGATGTTTGGCTCAAAATCTTTATAATCCGAAAGGAGAAACGAAATGTTGTTTTCCAGCGGGTAAAAATGATCCATGTTGACAATGGCATAATACCTGAAATTCTTTTTAAAACGCTGAGAAAAACTCAGGTGCACAAATTCGCTCTCGTAAAACCGCGTATAGTTTTCGCCAAAAAACCACGAACTTAAGGAGTTTACCGCCGGGCTAATTCCCTGGAGACCACTTTTAAAATCGCTGCTTTGTTTTCCTGCGTAAAGGCTTATCTGGTTTCCTTTTGCCAGAAGATTTACAAACTGCGCGTTCAGACTGCCAAATAAGGCTTCACGGTTAAACGCATACCCCAGTTGAGGTGTTAGGTAAATTCGTTTTGTGGAATCCACCAAAAAGCGCATTCGAAATTCCTGGCGGTATTTATATCCGTCAACGGCGTTAAAATCAAAATTCACGGGCGAAAGCAGTCCATCGTAACTCACACGAATAGTCGAATCTTTCGATATATCATAAGCTCCGGCCAATAGCCGGCTAAAAAAACGTTTGGTACTTTCATTATCCGAGACTGAATCGGTTGAAGCCGCTTTTTCCATCAGCTTTAATGAGTCGGCCATTTGGTAGCTTTCAATTTCGGCCTGCGTTAGGGGGATGCTCCTAACGGTATCCCAGGCAATAGCTGTTTGCAGCGAGTCTTTATTTTCCGAAATTTGGTAACTGCCGTAATCCGGCGCCACGATAGTTGAGTCCTTGTATTGTTCTTTTAAAATTTTACGGTTCAGGCGGGCTACTTTTTTTACATCTGCATTGCTTAGTTCTTCTTTGGCATTCAGACTATTTAGTTCGCTAACCAGTTGTTCTTCTTTTTCACCGGGTTCCCACACATCTTGATCTACACTTGTTTGTGCAGCTATTTCAGTGCTTTCGTATTGAATGTTAGAATAGTTGTTTACGATGGAGTCGTACTTCACCGATGCACCATAATAAAAGTTGCCCCGCAGTCCCAACATGCCAAAATCGCCTGTAATATTGTGCGAAACCGGCAGCCAGTTCTCGTTGTCCAGATTTTCGAATTGTTGTTTTATACGGTAGTTAAAAAACTCAAAGCTGGAACTAAAATCGAGGTTGTAAATGCACCAAAGCCGGTCTACGATATAAATAAAACCTTCAACCAGTTCGTCGCTTTTTCGTTTAGGGGTAACGCGTATTTTAAACACATCATAATCGCCAGAGGTTATAAATCCCTCGTAAACAAAATTATAATGTTTTAGCGCCAGGACCGAAAGCGGAGAAACCACTTCGTTGGGACGTTCATCGTAAAAACTGGCTGTCATCAGGCCCATTACCGGCGGCTCGTCAAAACCTGTAATCGAACTTTTTTTACTTATCACCTGCTGGTTATACTGGTTGGGATAATCGTAGGTAATCCGGTTTTGCGACTCCATAACATAGGTAACATTCTCCTTAAAGTAATCCTTGAATTTCCGGCCGTCTTCCACTTCCTGCTTTTTAATCAGGTTCGGAATATTGCTAAAGGCAAAATTTGCTTTGATGTAAAGGTCAGCATCGTAATGTTTTATATTCTTGCGGTAATAAGGTGCTTTGGCAATGGCTTTCCGCATAATAAAATAGGCCGGGTCTTCATCTCCGGGAAACACTTTTATCTCGGCGAGCTCAAAATTCTGAGTTTGCAAGGTAATGGGTAAAAATAAACTGTCGGTTTTCAGATTGACTGTTTTCTCCAGCTTTTCGTAGCCCATCGATCGCACAGTAAGATGAAAAGTGCCGGTTGGTAAATTAAAACTAAAATCTCCGTTGGTGTTTGATGTGGTGCCTTGCCGCGATTCGGAAATATAAATAGTTGCATAGGGCACAGGTTGTTTTTGTTCATCCAGAATTCGTCCGGAGAGCACCTGACTGTTGGCAAAAAAGTGGGTAAAAATTACTAATAAGGTTAAACAAGCTGACAGTTTTCTGCCGTTTAATAGATTGAATTTTTGGGTATACATGGTTTAATTCTGTTTTCATGTGCAAGAAAATGAAAAAAACGATAGTGTAGAAATATTTATTGTTAAAAAGTATTATTGCTATAATCCCAAATCATCACTTACCGAGCGCATTGCATTAACTGCCAGATCGGCAAACTCAGGTAACGGAATACCAATTTTCTCACACTCCAGAATGTTCTCGCGTTTTACCGATGCTGCAAAGGCTTTTTGTTTCATTCGTTTGGTTACCGATTTTGTTTTTACGCTGGCTAGTTTTTTATCCGGATAAACTAAAGTTGTAGCCGTAATTAAACCGGTAATTGTTTCGCCGGCTGCCAGTGCATGCTGAAATTCGGTGCAGCGGTCTTTCCCGGTTGCCACCTCGTTGTGCATAACAATGGCGTCGAGCATTTCATCGGTAATTTTTCCTTTTAACAGCTTTTCTGCGTAGGGGCCATGTGTATGCGGATCGGCGTTTGTAATTTCCACGTCAATATCATGTAACAAGCCTGCGATGCCCCATTCATCTTCATTTCTTTCAAGGTGCTTCGCTATTGCACGCATTACTGCTTCCGATGCCAGGCTGTGTTTTAGCATGTTTTCTGCCTGCACATTCGATTTTAGCATTTCAAGTGCTTCGTCTCTCGTAATCATATTCAGAATAATAATGTTCGCCGCATTAAAAATAGTGATAAATTCGCCGTTGCAATATATTTAAGCCGGCTTATGCATTCGTAGGTTGTATTGAGAGCAAAAATGCCATAAAACAAGTACTTGTAAATTAAGTGCTTTGTTTTGAAACCGTTTTTGTTTGAAATAAAATTTCGTAGTGTATATTCGGGGTTAAAACAACTAAACTTAATATCATGATTGAAATTGAGCGGAAATTTCTTGTTGATACTAATTTATGGTGCCCAAAGGATTCGGGAAATGCTATTGTTCAGGGCTACCTGTCAATCGATAAGGAACGGGTGGTGCGGGTACGCATAAACGGAGATAAAGCTTGGTTGACGATTAAAGGCAAAACACAAGGAATTTCACGTATTGAAATGGAATATGAAATTCCGGTAAAAGAAGCGGAAATTTTAATGCAATTGTGCCATGATTATCCTGTTCGGAAGAAGCGCTTCGTGGAGGAGATACATGGAATGACATGGGAAATAGATGTATTTGAAGATATGAATGCGGGTCTTGTTTTGGCAGAGGTTGAATTGAGTAATGAAAATGAAAAGATTGAGCTGCCAAACTGGGTAACTCATGAGGTGAGTACCGATCATCGGTATTTTAATGCCTGGTTGTCGGAGCATCCTTATTCAACCTGGTAAAATACTAAGGTTTTGATGTTGAGTAAATTAAAAGAAAGGTGTTAATTGTTTAGGTATTTATAATAAAGGACAACATAACAATGGTATTATTTTTGCGTTTAATCCGAAAGCTAAAAACAGTGTATATGTTCTCAGGGAAAGGGAAAGTTTTTTTATTTATTCTATTATTTACCGGCTTCTCAAAACTTTTATTCGCGCAAAACTCTGTAACTGAAGAGGAACTTTTGCGCAAAAATATTGAAGTTTTAAGAAGCTATTTTATTGAAAATAACAACTGGCATGTTGTTAAAAAAGAAGTGGGTAGCGATGTTGATGCACTACTGCATTTTATCGAGGACGAATCGTTGGATGAGATCATTAAAAATCTGAATGACACACAGCGTATTGGTGAAAATTATGTGATGCGTTTGCCCGAAAATGTGGAGGACAGTCTGAGTGTTCCGGGCTTTGTGTCTTATACCGAGCAGCAAAAGGAAATTCAGAATATTGAAACGGATTACATAGCAAACGTTAAGCCTGAAGATATTACCGTACCACCTGCAATTATTCGCGAAGCCGAAAACGAAGTACGACAGGTGCCCGAAGGAGAGGGAATGCGGCTTTTTACCGATTCTGTTTATACTTTTCCGGAAGAACTTTATATTCCGGAAGTGATTCCCGACTCGGTTTTAAATTCGCCCGACATGTTTAATGAACTTATCCGACGCGATAGTCTCCGCAGGGATTACATTGAAGCGAAACGAGTATTTTACAACGACTCGGTTAAAGCCGACTACATAGCAAGAATAGTAAGTGTTTATCGTGCCGAGAAATACAATGAAAACCTGCAATATCGCATAAAACGCTATAAAGACGAGGTAAAACTCAATAACTACTACGTTTTAAAAGCTTATAACGATGAAGTAGTGGCACAGGTAAACGATTCGATAAAAGCTGTTTTAAATGTGTTGATGGATTATGCCGACCACATTGATACCACACGTTTGTCGTTAATAAATTTATATGGAGAAAAGGAGGATATACTGTTGCAAAACGGTTCTGAACGTTATTCGCGAATCTGGCTAAAAAACGAGCAAAATGACTCGTTGGCGGTGATGGTAAAAAATACTGATAAACGTACAGTGCAGATGTTGATCGACGATGGCGTTACCTTTTCAAGGTTTAAAGAAAAACAAACCAAAGATTTTGATTTTGAAAGCCTGAAGCCCAACAACAATAAATTTAGGGGTGTAGGGAAAAGTTACGAGCTTGAAACCCCCTGGAATATTGGTGGCGACGGAAGTATAGGACTTACTCAAACCTATCTTGAAAACTGGAAAAAAGGGGGAAAAAGTGCTTTGGCAACACTTATGGTTTTAAAAGGTTTTGCAAATTATTCGCGCAAAGACGGCAAAGTTAAATGGGAAAACTCTGCGGAATTCCGAAACGGTTGGATCAGGCCCGGTGGCGATGAGTCGGAGCTGCAAAAGAATGATGATAAGTTTGAAATCACATCGCGTTACGGTTTAAGTGCATTTAAAAAATGGTACTACAGTGCCGAGCTTAACTTTAACACGCAAATATTTAGGGGGTACAAATACCCGAAAGCTAAAAACCCTGATGTACTTTCTGCATTTCTTGCCCCATCAACAACCTATCTAAAAATAGGTTTGGACTACAAGCCAAACAAAAAACTGTCATTATTCTTGTCGCCTTTAACCATGAAAAATGTTTATGTGCGGGATACTGCCTTGGTTAATCCGACTAGTTTTGGTATTAGCGAGGGAAGAAAAGCGTTTTGGGAGCCTGGTTTAAACGCCGATCTGGGCTACAAAACGAAAATAACTGAAGACATTTCGTATGAGACGAAATACAAGATGTTTTTTAACTACAAAGACCCGTTCAAAAAATTTGACCTGAACTGGGAAAACAACTTTAAAATGCAGTTAAATTCGTACATCGATATGCGTTTAATGTTTCATTTTATTTACGATGACGATGTGAAGTTTCCGGTTTTCGATGCTGATGGCAACGACACCGGCCGAAAAGAAGCCAAACTGCAGATAAAAGAGTTCTTTACCATTGGATTCTCGTATAAAATCAACAAGAAAGTGATGCGCACACACCGAATTCGCTAGTAGGTCGTCGTTTTTGTAAGTAGAATCAAACATTTAAGAAAAGAAAGAATTACTTTTGATAAAAAGACTAGCTCATGAAAGATTTAAAACGCTACTATATATTGACTGCAGATCCGAAAGACGTTTACAATGCTTTAACCAACCAAAATATGCTTGAAATATGGACGGGTGAGACAGCTGTTATGCCACTAGAGCCAAACACCGAATTTTCGTTGTGGGGCGGTAGTATTTCTGGGGTGAATGTGGAATTTGAGCAGGATAAAAAGATCGTTCAGAAGTGGTTCTTTGGTGAAGAAGAAGAGGAGTCGCTGGTGACCATAAAACTACATCCGCATAAAAAGGGCACAAGCATTGAATTGCGGCACACCAATATTCCTGACGAAGCTTTTGACAATATTTCGGAAGGCTGGGATGAAGATTATTTTGGAGCGCTTAACGAACTGTTTATCTAGTCAGTCAGTAATTGCCTGTTCGGGCGTTACATGCTTTATTCTACTTTACTTCCTCCTGTAAAAGGTCTCTTATCTCGAGGAAGTTACGTTCCAGTTTTAGCATGTTTTCAATAAAAAAGTTGTAGATGTCGGGCCATTGGTTCTGGCGATGGAAATCAACACCTTCCATTCGAACGAAGATACGGCACACTTCGGCGCCACTGTCTTCGCGCTCATGGAAAAATTCCCACTGCAAACCACCTTCAAAGCCGTCTTCAATTACCGGCTTGTATCTTTCCAGAAATTCGTAAGCTTTTAATCTTTTGTTTTCACTTTTGTTGCCCAGTTCGAGAATTACCATTGCATCCTTGCGACTGACATCAAAACGTAGTGCCACCCCTTTGATTTTTGTTTTGTGCAGTACCCATTTCCGTTTCCTGTATTTTAATTCCGGATGCACACTGCAGCGTTTGTCAAACAGTTGCCAGAAATCAATTTTTAATTGTCGCAATTCCTCTTTTGAATACATGTGCCAAAGGTAAACTAAATTTAATTTTTACTTTTATAATTCTTAAAACACGCTATTTATGATTCGCAAACTACTTCTGTTTTTAACGTTGACATTGATTGCTGGTATTACAAAGGCTCAGTATGTTGAAGTTCAGGCAAATTATAATTCGGTTGGCGATTGTATTTTTACGGCGTCGAACAATGCAAAAGTGCCTATGTTCCTGCATATTAACTTTGCCGACCTGGAGAATACCACATTTAACGAACCCTTGCCTTACATTAAGAAAGTCGCACCGGGATTTAACAGCCTTTTTACACTTCAACGTGATTTGGATGCAGATATCCCGCGGTTTAATTATGATATTGAAACCTTCCGATCAAATCCAACGGCTGATGTAGATCTTGATTTTCCTTATTTAATTCCTTTGGAAGAAGGTAAAAGTGTATCGTTTTTCGATGTAAAAAGCATTGATGGTTTTTGGGGAAATGATACACCTGATTCGTGGTTTGCAACAGGTTTTAAAGCCGCACCGGGGGACGCTGTTTTTGCCAGCAGAAACGGTATTGTTGCAGAAGTTGTTGGAGAATCAAGAAGCGGAGAATCACGCTATTGGTATCATACATGGAGAAACAGTATTACCTTATTGCAACCCGACGGAACTTTGATCTGTTATCATGGCGTTAAGTACAGTTCTGAACAACTTGTAGTTGGGCAAAAAGTATTTGCCGGGAAAAAAATAGGGGAGTTGGCCAATAAAAACGGCGAATTGATAGTGCTTATCTACCACGATTCATTATTTACTAAAAAGTTATCGTTTGTTATTCCTCAGTTTGTGGTAAACGATAAAGGTAAAACCGAAATCCTAAATGCTGTAAAACCTTACAAAGTTTATCATCCGGAGACAATTTTAGGAATTGAAATGACTAAACGGGAAAAAAGGGAACTAATCAAATAGCTATGTTTTTTTGTTAAGTGCTTATCATTAAAAGATAAATGAGTACTGTGGAACAAACAGATATTAATAGGAAAAACTGGTTATGATTTTCATAATTGTTAATATTTGTTAAATTCTTTTTGTTATTAATAGTATTTATGATCGCAATATATGACAATAGTCACTAATGTTGTTTTGTAGTTTGTTAATTTTGCAAGGGGTAAAAAATGTTAATCCTTAGGCGTTGAATTAGTTATGTGAGTCATTAGCCATAAACAGAACATTAATAACAAATCGAAAATGAATAATTGTTTAATGTAAATGTTTGTTAATTGGTGTTTTTTTTAACTAATTTGCATGTGAGTATTAAAAAGTGAGTGAGTTATTTACTAATATTTAAATTTTTATTCTATGAAAAAAATTGCGCTAATGCTATTGGGCATTGCCTTGTTTGGCGTGCTTGTTGCTGAAGCACAGGTAAAAAGTATCACTGGTACTGTAACAAGTGCCGAAGATGATATGGGTATACCAGGTGTTTCAGTAAGTGTTAAAGGTACCACAATTGGTACAGTTACTAATCTTGATGGAGTATATCAGCTGGAAGTTCCGTCTGATGCGGCAATACTGGTCTTCTCGTTTGTAGGTATGAAAACGCAGGAGATTGAGATCCGCGGATCAGAGGTAAATGCTGTAATGGAAGCAGATTTAGTTGGTATTGATGAAGTTGTGGTAACAGCAATGGGGGTTTCAAGGCAGAAAAAATCCATTGGTTACGCTTCTACTTCGGTAGGAGGAGATGAAATTAGTGAAGCTAAAGTAGTAAACCCAATGAATGCTTTACAAGGTAAAGTTGCAGGGGTAGACATTTCTTCAGCTCCCGGACCAGGTGCTACTCAGAATGTTATTATCAGGGGGGCTTCTTCATTTGGTAGTAACCAGCCTTTATATGTTATCGATGGAGTTCCGATTACAAACTCTCAGGTAACCACAGGTAGTGCTCTTAATAATAACGTTGACTTTGGTTCTGGTTTAAATGCTGTTAACCCTGATGATATTCAGAATATGACAGTTTTGAAAGGAGCTGCTGCAACTGCGTTATATGGTTCACGTGCTGCTAACGGAGTTATTTTAATAACTACTAAATCAGGGACCAATACTGATGGACAGATGAAAATTAGCTATGACGGTTCTGTTTCGATGTTAAGAGTAGGACGCATTCCTGAAAGACAAGATGAGTTTGGTCAAGGATGGAGTGGACATCATGCTTTAGATGAAAACGGTAACTGGGGACCTAGATACGATGGAAGTGACCGTGTATGGGGTTATGTTATCGACAATAGTCAACAGATTAAACCATATTCTTTTGTTGAATCAAGAATTCGTGATTTTTATGATTTTGGATTGAGCCATAAAAATTCTGTTTCAGCCTCAGGAGGTAATGAGAATACAACCTATTTTATGTCATTCTCGCACAACAATGTGGATGGTGTTATGCCTGAGGATGTTGATACCTACAAACGATCAACTCTTTCAACTAAAGGAAGTCATAAATGGGGAAAAATTAACCTTACATCTTCAGTGAATTACAGTAATGAAAAAACGAAGGCCGTTCCATCAGGTCAGGGAAGTTCTGTATTCAGAAGTCTTTGGGAAATACCGGAGGATTACTCCATTGTTGACTTAAAAGATTACAAAAGTAAGTTTAATAACTTAAACAATTATTTTACTCCTTATGGTGTTAATCCATATTTCTCATTGTTTGAAAATGGATCAGAGCAAGTACGCCACAAAGTGTATGGTAAAGTTCAGGCAGATATTAATATTACCAATGAGCTTTTATTGACTTACCGTTTTGGAGCCGACCTTGAAAGTACGAATACCGAAGCCTGGCAGGCTAAAATTGATATTCCTACGGACGCACCAAGTTACAACGATCAAAAAAATCAACCGGGTAATTATAGCGTAAATAAACGTACCCGTTACGAAACAAACCATGATGCTTTCCTGAATTACACCAAAGATTTATCTGAAAAATTAAACTTGAATGCACTAGTTGGTATTAACTTTAACCAACGTGGATACACCCGTGTTGGTGGCGAAGTTCTGGCATTGGATGTTCCTGGGTATTATAATCTAACTAACGGATTGGCAGACCCAATTGCATCTCAATACAAAATGGAGAGAAGATTGTTTGGTGCTTTTGGTAATGTTGAATTAGGTTACGACGATTATTTGTATGTAACACTTACTGCACGTAACGACTGGTCTTCTACATTACCAGCAGGTGAAAATAGTTACTTCTACCCTGGAGCAACTGCAAGTTTGGTGCTTTCTGAAATGGCCAAGAAAATGGATATGGAATTAGGAGTTATCGACTTTGCCAAAGCAAGGGTAGCCTATGGTTGGACAGGTAACGACGCTGCCCCATATGTAATTTATCCTGTATTTGAAAAAGGTTATGTTGGCAACCCCGGATACCCAAATGTTGATGACCTGGAATTACCATTAAACAGCATTAACTCCTGGATGATCAGTAATCAACTGGGAAGTCCGAATCTTGCACCTGAAATCACAAAAGAATTTGAGGTTGGTCTGGAAATGAATTTCTTTAAGAACAGAATTGGTTTTGATTTCTCATACTATAACAGACTTACTGATGGTTTGATTAGTAATCAGCCACTTGATCCAACTTCAGGATATACTTCTATTGTAAGCAACATCGGTGATGTTCGTAACAAAGGTATCGAAGCTCTGTTCTTTGTTTCTCCTGTTCGTACCGAAGATTTTGAATGGAAGATGAGTTTTAACTATTCGAAAAACAAAAACAAAGTTGAAACGCTTGCTGAGGGAGAAATCTTCCTTGGTGGATTTGGCGGTGCAGGTATTGTTGCAGTTGAAGGAAAAGAAATGGGACTGTTCAAAACTCAGGTTACACAAACAGTTACTATTGATGGCGTAGAGCACATTGTTGTCGATGGTAACGGAATGCCGGTTGCAACTGCCGACGAAGTAGTACTGGAAGATAAAAGTGTGAATGAGAAATTCAGAGCAGGTTTTACCAATGACTTTAGTTATAAAAACTGGTCGTTGGCGGCTACATTTGATCTTCGTTACGGTGGATACATTTATTCTTACCAGAAAGATTATATGGGCTGGACAGGTAGTGGTCCTGAAACTGTTTATAACAACCGTCAACCATTTGTTATTCCAAACTCGGTTAGGTTGGTAAACGGCGAATATGTTGAAAATGATATACCTGTAGCTTCAACCGATTTACATACATTTTATAGTGCAGGAGGTTTCGAGCAAACCGATAATTTCTTTATCGATCGTTCGTATCTGAAATTAAGAGATATTGTTCTTGCTTATGAATTGCCGGCAGGTTTCGCCAAGCGTTTAGGAGTGGCTAAAATAAGAGCATCTGTTGTTGCCAGCAATATTTTGTTGTGGACACCGAAAGAGAATCAATATATCGATCCGGAAACCACAACATTTGGTAACGATATTTCTGCGAAATTTGGTGAATTTGGAGCCAACCCAACCAACCAAAGTTATACCTTCGGTTTATCTATAATGTTTTAATATCGAAAACGAAATTATTATGAAATTCAAAAAAATTATATATATGTTGTTCATTGCAATCTCTACCAGTTTAGTAGGGTGTGATGAATGGTTGGATGTAAACAAAGATCCAAACAACTTAAGTGAACTAACAAGTCCGGAAGCAGTTATGCCGGTTGCTCAGTTAGCTATCGGAAATGCTTTAATGGGCTGGGACATGGGATTTGCAGGAGCTCTTTGGTCGCAATACTGGACTCAAGACCATACTTCTTCTCAGTTTAAGTTTTTAGATGAGTACGACGAAACAAGTTTCTCGACTGCTTATACCAATTTAGTGCCTTTCGCACTGAATGACTTGAAAGCAATAAAAGCTAACTCAGAAGTTGGTTCAGGCCATTATCTGGTTGCCGAAGCCCTTTCAATTTATACATGGCAGGTAATTACCGACACATGGGGTGATATTCCATATTTCGAGGCTTTGAAAGGGGATGAAGGTTTATTTTCTCCAAAATTCGATTCGCAAGAGCAAATTTATGCCGACTTACTGGCACGAGTAGATGCTTTGCTCGAAATGAATTTTTCGAGTGCAGATATCAGCGATGATTACGACTTTATTTATAATGGTAATGTTAGCGCCTGGGTGGCTTTTGCCAAATCTTTGAAGCTTAAATTAATGCTGCGTTTATCCGAAACTTCAGGATATAATAATGCCGAAGTACTTGCATTTGCAAAAGAGGGTGGCTTTATAACTGAAACAGCTAAAATAAGTGGTGAAATTTGGGAACCAAAGGATGGTAAACGTCATCCTATGGTTGAATTTGACGATGCGGGTTATTTCGATAACGTTATTGCAAGTAAAACTATTATCGAATTTTTGAACACAAATAGTGATCCGCGAATTGGAAGTTTATTCACAGCTACTTCTGCAGGTACTTATGTTGGTTCAATCCAAGGCGATTTTGCTTACGATGGAGATACAGATGGAAATGGAACGGCTGATCAGGACGAGGAATACAGTTTAGTAGAATTTGATAATAAGTCAGATCTGATTCTGATGTCTACATGGGAAGTAAATTTCTATTTGGCTGAAGTTTATGCACGTGCAGGTGATTCAGCTGCAAAAAGCTATTACGATGCTGCTGTTCAGGCTTCTTTAGACTACTGGGGTGTAAGTGGTTCTGTTACCGGAGCTGGAGAATATGCAGAATGGCCTGCAGGAACTGTTGAAGAAAACATTAAAGCCATTGCAATGCAGAAATGGGTAGCTTATTGTAAGGTTCAGCACATTGAATCTTTTATCGAGCGAAATCGTACTAAATACCCTTCAGTAAATGCTGTGGAGATTAAAACTCCTGCAGATCGTACCGATGTATACCTTAATTTCCCTGTTGGCGATTTTACGATTTCTGTAGCAGGACTTGGTAAATTGAGTGGTAACTTACCTTCTTCTCCAATTTACCCGAATGCTGTTATTACCAGAAATACGAATAAGCCTCAGCAAAAAACAAGCTTGGGACAGAAAGTTTGGTGGGATCAGAAGTCAGGAAAATAGTGAACTTTTAAATTGAATAGAAATGAAGAATATATATAAAATATTTAGTTTATTCCTACTCATTGGAACGCTGATGAGTTGCGAAAAAGATTCTGAAGATATCTCCAGAATAACCTATTATGTAGATATTGCTTTGGAAGGAGAATCTTCTGTTGCCATAGCTTTAGGAGAGCAGTATGCAGAACCGGGATTTACCGCAATGGAAGGTGAAAACGATGTGAGTGAAAGTGTTGAAATTACATCAAACGTTGATAACAACCAAATTGGAGTGTACCAGGTTAGTTATTCTGCAACAAATCAGGATGGCTTTTCTTCATCAACTGCAAGAACAGTTGTTGTATACGACCCCGCTGCTCCTGATGTGGATTTATCAGGTACATACAATACAAGTGTTGTAAGAACAGAATCAGATGGCTCGAATCCTCGCCCAAGAAGCTCAAGTATTGAAATTACGAAAGTAGGTAACGGAGTATTCTATGTAAACTGTTTGTTGGGATATTACTATGCCGCTGGTTATGGTCCGGCATATGCAATGACAGGTTATATTAGTTTGAATGCCGATAACACATTATCTTTGATTACCAGTCATGTTCAAGGTTGGGGTGATGGATTGGAAGCATTTAATAACGGAACATATAACGCAACAACCGGAGAATTATACTGGGAGTCGATATATGCCGGAGCCGATATTTTTGCAGCAACCTGCACAAAGTAATTTAATTTTTAATAGATAAAACTGAAATAGAAATGAAAAGTTTAATAAATAAAATTTTAGGTTTATCCCTGCTTCTGGTTCTTTTTGCATGTCAGGAGGACCCGGATATTTGGGATAGCTCAACAGTTGCGCTTGATGGTAACTGGTATGTTACATATGATCATGAGGTATATGGAATTGACGCTTTTGGTGTAGGTTATACTCCTGTTTATACCTATAACACCGCTGCTGATAACGGACAAGAAATATGGTTGTCAGACGATGATAACTTTTGGAGCTATAAAGTTCGTATTCCTGCCAACCCTGAAGCCGGAACATTTGGTAGTTCAGAGGTAGTAACAAGCGTTGTTGATGGTTATGAAATTCAGGTAAAGATTGAAAACGGACAAATCTTTCCTGCAGCAGTTGAATTGCCTTCAGGTGTAATGGCCGATAGTATCTATTTTGAGGTTTGGTTTGAAGACCTTGAAGATGCTACTGGAATTGCTAATGACAAATTAATGGTTAGTGGTTATCGTCAGACTGGTTTTACAGAAGATGAGCATTAATAAAAAGTCAAGCTTATAGAAGAAGCCGCTTCATTAATTTGAAGCGGCTTTTTGTTTTCTCAAAGTCTTATGAAAATTAATAGCAAAATTTGCTTCAAGTTTTATTGACTCACCCTGATTGTGCCTTCGACACAATCGTCCCGCTCTGAACGAGAGAGGGAGTGAGGGAGAGTTTGCAAAAAATCGTTTAAATTTCATTCCAATTGGTGATTCCCGTGAGGCATGACTGTTTTATTCAGCGGGTGACTAAACGTCACCTACTGAATTCGTTAAGGACGTTAGAGATTATAATTGGCTTAACTTGCTAATTACGAGAGCTTCCCGGTGTCCTATTTGCTGCTTTCGTAAGGCTACGAAAGCCTCACCGTGTTCTCAAAAGTCCTTACGTACTGCTACGAAAGCTTCCCGGAGTTCTATTTAGTGCTTTCGAAGCCGTACGCTGCCATCAAATAGTTCTATTTACTGCTTTCGTAAGGCTACGAAAGCCTCACCGTGTTCTCAAAAGTCCTTTCGTACTGCTACGAAAGCTTCCCGGAGTCCTATTTAGTGCTTTCGCAGGCTTACGATGTCACCAAATAGGTCTATTTACTGCTTTCGTAAGGCTATGAAAATAACGAAACCTTTAACGAAAAGCACAAAAAAAGACCGCCTCAAAACGAAACGGTCTTTTCTATAATATCTTTTTGTTTTACTTAGTCGTAACGATGTTCGTCTGCGCTTGGTCTGTCATCATCGCAGGCGCAATGTTTGTCCAAACCTTTTTCGTATTGCTCCAACGCACGCAGGCTCATTCCCATGTTCGAGAATCCACCGTCGTGGAAAAGGTTTTGCATGGTAACTTTTTTCGTCAAATCAGAGAAAAGTGTGATACAGTAATCTGCACATTCATCACCAGTTGCATTACCCAGTGGCGACATTCTTTCCGAGAAGTCCAACAAACGGTCGAAACCTTTCACTCCGTTTCCGGCAGTGGTAATAGTTGGCGATTGCGAAATGGTATTCACCCTTACGTTGCGCTCGCGACCATAAATATAACCGAAACTGCGGGCAATCGATTCCAGCAATGCTTTTGCATCGGCCATGTCGTTGTAACCAAAGAACGAACGCTGTGCGGCAACATACGACAACGCAACTACCGATCCCCATTCGTTAATGGCATCCAGTTTACGTGCCACCTGAAGTACTTTGTGAAAAGACACTGCAGACACATCGAGGGTTTTGTCCAGGTAGTTATAATCCAAATCACTGTAATGGCGTCCCTTTCTTACGTTTGGCGACATACCAATAGAGTGTAAAATGAAGTCGATTTTGCCACCTAAAACCTCCATCGATTTTTTGATCAGGTTTTCCAGATCCTCAACATTGGTTGCATCGGCACCAATAACTTCGGCATTAATTTGCTCTCCCAATTGATTTGTTTCGCCCATACGAATGGCAACCGGGGTATTTGATAATGTCACTGTGGCTCCTTCTTCATGTGCTCTTACTGCCACTTTCCAGGCAATTGAATCGGGATTTAGTGCCCCGAATATAATTCCCCTTTTTCCTTTTAGTAAATTGTTACTCATAATTTGTTTTTATGAAACGAGTATGCCATTTGCATACACGACAATGATTATAAACAAGCGAAATTCATCTGAACGAATAAAAATCATGCAGATGAAAATACGCGTGCAAAGTTAATTCAGTTTAAATAAATTATTCACGAATGATCATTTTTCAGCTGTTAAGTCTGCTTTTTTAACTTTTCTCATCGAATTTTGTTCAATAACATTCGAAAATATGAATGATAATCGCGAAAAGCTGTGTTATAATCTTTCAAATAGCAGCTGCTTTTTTTAGCTTTGAAATCAAATAAAAACTGTTACCTATGAAACGAATATTCATACTGTTTATAGCAACAACTCTATTCTTTAGTTGTTCTACAAACACTAAAAAAGAAGTAAAAGAAAACACAAAAATGGAAGTGAATCCGGAAATAAAAAAGAAGGCCGATGAATTTGTATCGTTTAAATTAACTACCGATTTAAGCGTACTTACCGAAAATGAAAAGCAAATGTTGCCGATTCTGCTCGAAGCCGCCAAATTAATGAACGACATTTACTGGCAGGAAGCGTACGGCGATAAAGACGAATTGCTGAGCCAAAGTTGGGATGAATACACCCTGAAATTTATAAAGCTGAATTATGGTCCGTGGGAGCGTTTAAATGCCAATAAACCGTTTTTACCCGGATATGATCAGAAACCGGCAGGTGCTAATTTCTATCCGACCGATATGACAAAGGCAGAATTTGAAGCCTGGGACGATGAAACAAAAACAAGCCTGTATACCTTGATACGACGCGACGAAGCCGGCGCATTAAAGTCTGTACCATACCACATCGCATTCGGAAAGGAAATTAGAAAGGCTGCCGATCTTTTGCTTCAGGCAGCAGAACTGGCAGAAGATGCCGGACTGAAAAAATACCTCGAAGAAAGATCACAAGCATTGCTCACTGATGAATATTATACCAGTGATGTTGCGTGGATGGAAATGAAAAACAACACCATCGAGTTTATTATTGGCCCCATCGAAAATTACGAGGACCAGCTATACGGATACAAAGCCGCACACGAATCGTTTATCCTGATAAAAGATAAAGAATGGAGTAAGCGACTGGAAAAATATGCAGCATTGTTGCCGGGCTTGCAAAAAGCATTGCCTTGCGAGCAGCCATACAAAAATGAAACTCCGGGCGTTGATTCGGACATGAATGTTTACGATGCCATTTATTACGCGGGCGATTGTAATGCAGGGAGTAAAACCATCGCCATTAATCTTCCAAACGACGAAGAGGTTCGCGAAACAAAAGGTAGCCGTAAACTGCAGTTGAAAAATTCGATGCAGGCTAAATTCGATAAAATACTGGTACCAATTGCCGATTTGCTTATTGCTGAAGATCAACGCCAACATGTAAAATTCGATGCTTTCTTCGAAAATACCATGTTTCATGAAGTGGCGCACGGTTTGGGATTAGGAAATACGGTTGATCAGAGTACTACGGTTCGTGAAGCCTTAAAAGATGCCTACACATCGATTGAAGAAAGTAAAGCCGATATTTTGGGCTTGTGGTGTGTTTATCAACTAAACGAAATGGGCGAGTTGGGCGAAAAAGAAATGATGGCCAACTTTGTTACATTTATGGCCGGCATTTTCCGCTCGGTACGTTTTGGTGCTGCCAGTGCGCACGGTAAAGCAAACATGATGCGTTTTTACTATTTCCAGGAAATGGGAGCTTTTACACGCGACGAGGCCACCGGAACCTATCGTGTTGATTACGAAAAAATGAAAGATGCCATGATGAACCTGTCGGAAATTATTCTAAAAGTTCAGGGCGATGGCGACTACGAAACTGCCAAACAAATGATTGAGGAGAAAGGCTTTATTCGCGAAGCACTTCAAAAAGACCTCGACCGGATAGGAGCCGCCAGTATTCCGCGCGATATTGTTTTTGAACAGGGAGCAGAAGTTTTAGATCTTTAACCTGAAAAATTCATGAATTTTTCACACAAAGTGTTGACGATTGAAAATCTGCACCTTACGTGCTTTGGCAATATATATTTTACGATTTTCAATGTCAAGGTTAACCCTGACAAATAATTGTTTTTTAATTATTTCGTCAGCCCTTCGGGTAATTAATTCATTTCTATGAATTAATTAGGTTAAAAATACAAGCCGGGAAGAATTAAACTTCCCGGTTCTTTTTTCTCCAAACTTATTCTTCGTCGTATTTAACTCCCCGTTAACAACAAATTCGGTGCATTCAAGGTTATATTTGTAAGGTGAATCAGATAAAAAACATAGCGGTTTTATTTTTGGGAATGATATTTCTGTTGTCAACTTCCGGATTCGTTTTGTACAAAAGCTATTGTGCATGTTCCGGCGAGGATTACACCAGCATTATCGTAAAACCTGCAACCTGCGAAACCGAATTTCATCAACATCATAAACACGATCTGTCGAACAACGAAATAAGTTGTTCAGAAGGTGAATGTCATGAATGCCAACCAACAGGTGAACATTCAGATACCTGCGGATGTGAAGCGCCTGAATCGATTTTTATGAAATTGATGGATAAGGCGGTTAATGATGAAGTAAAGTTCGTCGCCGTTCAGCCGGTTGAATTAAAAGTGTTCAGCGCCGAAATTCTTTGGGAACTGAAAACGAATACGGAGGACAACCTCAATAAACGTTATTATGCTGATCCTCCGCCCAGGATAAAATCGTCTATCGACTATCTTATCCATATTCAACAACTTAAAATCCCTTCGTTAGCTTAAGATTGGTTCTGTGTACTCAGAACACTGCAGTTTTTGCAGCAATAAAATTGTGCATTTCTGCATTCAATGGAGATCGCACTCTTTGAATTATAATCTTAAGAATAATGAAAAAATACATATTACTTTTATTTATCCTGTTTCCGTTTCTCACGAAAGCGCAGTCTGTTTCAGGTGTGGTTTTTAGCGACGAGGCGAATGGGAAACAACCGCTTCCGGGGGTGAATGTGGTTTGGGAAGGCACCAGCGAAGGTACTGCCTCAATGCCCGACGGAAGTTTTACATTAAAAAACAAACCGGGACGAAACAAGCTGGTTTTTAGTTTTGTTGGTTACGAGTCGCAAACTGTTCGTGTGAGCGATAACGATCCTTTGGAAGTGGTGCTTCAACCCAATCTTGAGTTGGAAGAAGTGACAGTGATTCAAAAGGATCGGGGAACTTATTTGTCGGTGATTAATCCCATACAAACCGAAAATATTAGCGGAGCCGAGTTACATAAAGCTGCCTGCTGTAACCTGGCCGAAAGTTTTGAAACCAATCCTTCGGTGGATGTAAGTTACAGCGATGCCGTTACCGGAGCCAAGCAAATAAAGCTGTTGGGGCTCGACGGAACTTATTCGCAACTTCAGGTGGAAAATATGCCTGCATTACGTGGTTTGGCAACTACCTTTGGATTAACATATATTCCCGGACCGTGGCTGGAATCTATCCAGGTTTCGAAAGGAGCGGCTTCTGTGTTGAACGGTTACGAATCGATTGCCGGGCAAATTAATGCAGAACTGAAAAAGCCGGACAGCGAGGAAAAACTTTTTCTGAATGTTTTTGGCAACGACGAAGGCCGTTATGAATTTAACGGAAACACAAATATTAAAGTAAAAGGCGATACACTTACCACTGGTATTTTTGTACATGCCAGCGATGTGTCGAAAGAAAATGACCATAATCACGACGGTTTTCTTGATTCGCCGCTTTCGAGTACTTTTGAGGTGGCCAACCGCTGGAAATACAATAACCACAGAGGCGGTATGGCTCAGGCCGGATTTACTTTGCTGTGGAACGACAGAATGGGAGGGCAGGTTGGTGCCAATAGTGATATGATTCCTTCCGAAGACAATCCGTACGGTGTTAATATTGAAACCAACCGGGTAGATGCATTTTTTAAATCGGGAATCGTATCGCAAGATAATCACCGTGCCTTGGCAATTTTGACCAATTTTGCCCGTCATGAAACCAAATCGTATTACGGCTTATCGCGTTACGATGCCGATGAAACACGTTTTTACGGCAACCTGGTTTACACACAGGACCTGGATATAGCGGCAATTCATGTACTAAATAGCGGCGCAAGTTTTATTTACGACGATTTTAACGAAATGCTATACAATCAGGATGTACAGCGCACCGAAAAAGTTCCGGGAATATTTACGGAATATACGTTTAAACCCAGCGATAGGCTAACCCTGATGGCTGGTATTCGTGCCGATTTCCACAATATTTTTGGGAATTTTGTTACGCCACGTATGCATTTCCGTTACCAGTTTGCCGATCATTATACCATTCGTACAAGCGCCGGAAAAGGCTACCGAACGGCTAATGTAATTTCAGAAAATACATTTTTGCTGGCCAACTCTCGCCCAATTAGCTGGACGGAAGATGCGGTTCAGGAAGAAGCCTGGAACTTTGGTTTTGCATTTATTCAGAATTACAAATTACTGGATCGGGACCTGAGTATCAATGCCGAATTCTTCCGTACCGAGTTTCAGCAAAAATTGGTGGTCGACAGGGAAACGTCTTCTGAATTTATATACCTGTTGCCTTCAACCGAAAAGGCGTATGCTAATAGTCTTCAGTTTGATGTGCGCTGGCAACCTGTAAAGCGCCTGGATATGTTGTTGGCTTACCGTGTTAACGACATTAAAGAAACCATCGGCGGCGAACTCAAAGATGCGCCTTTAACCAGCGACTACAAGGGATTGGTCAATTTTAACTACACCACCAATCTGAAGAAGTGGATGTTCGATTACACCATTCAGTTTAATGGTGGCGGACGCATCCCGCGTGTTTATGAAGAGTGGATGAATCGGGCAGATATTGCGGGAGATATTTTTGAGTTTTCGCCTTACACAATTATGAATGCACAGGTAACCAAATATTTCCGCTACTGGAATATTTACCTCGGGGTGGAGAACCTTACTGATTTTACACAAAGTAACCCGATTGAAGGCGCAGACGATCCGTTTGGCGAGAATTTTAGTGCAACCAATATTTGGGGGCCAACAATGGGTAGAAAAATCTACCTCGGACTACGTTTTAATTTGAATTATGAATAGAAATTTCAAGGCTAAAGCTGTAATAACGAATAGCTTTATCCTTGAAACTAAAAACTTAAAAAGATGAAAAAGCTGATTTTATTATTTACAATGGCAATGTTTATCGGTTTTGCCGGTAACGAAACATTTGCACAGAAAAAAGAGAACAAAGTGGTTTGCTTTAAAAGCAACATGGACTGCGCCGACTGTGAGAAAACAGTTACCGAATACCTGAAATTTGAAAAAGGGGTGAAGGATCTGAAAATTGATCACGTTTCAAATACCATTTTGGTGGAATACAAAGACGGAAAAAATTCGGATGAAGAACTGGCTGCGGCTATCGAAAAAAAAGGCTACAAGGCAGATAAGATTACCCAAAAAGAATATGAAGAAATTGTAGCAAAGAATAAAAAAGAGGAGTAAGAAGCTCATAAGGAAAGGAAATAATCGCCTGATTAAGATGTAAAAAGCTGCCTGTATTCAGGTGGCTTTTTTCTAAAAGTCACTTTGGTAAAACAAAAAGTTCACGCAGAGATCTCTAAGTTCTCGCAAAGCACGCAAAACAGATTCTATACCTTTGCGAATTTTGCACTTCTTCTTTTCTTTGCGTGAAACAATATTGACAGCTTTTCATTCGTGTTGTTGATTCCCGGGAAGCATTGTTTTTTTTGAATAGGCTTTGCAATGGTGCAGGTTTTATTGTAATCTTTGTAAATAAAAAGCATGCAACCCATAATCGACCACATTGAAATTACGGTTAAAGACCTTGAACAAACCGTTTCGTTTTACGATCAGTTTTTGCCCTTACTGGGGTTTTCTCCGGAAAAGAAAACATCAGCTTATATTGCTTCGCACGACAAACACGTGGTTGAATATTCGCATCCCAATCTTTGTATCGCACTTACTTCTCCACGTGAATCGTTAAAGGATGAAGCTGTTCACCGCCGCCGGCCGGGGGCACTCCACCATCTGGCATTTAAAGCTGAATCGCGTAAAGAAGTTGATCATGTATATTCAAAATTGCTCGAAATGGATGCTGATATTGTAAGCACACCACGTTTATATCCCGAGTATCACGAGAACTATTATGCGGTTTTCTTTAAAGCTCCTGACGGGATTAAGTTTGAGGTGGTTTGTCAGAAAGCAGAATAAGCTCAGCTATCGTTTATCGAAGGTTTTTAGTCCTTTATACATTGTTTTGGGTAGTTCGTCAACCATTGTTGTTTTCCACCAAAAACAGGGCTAAATTTGAATAAAATCAAATTCAACAGCCATGTTCCGCTTTGTTCGCATTTTTGTAATTGTTGTGCTTTGTGCTGCATGCTCAGTCGATAACGGGAACGATCCTTTTTCAGGCTTTTGGGAAGGACCGCATCCCGTAGATCCCAACAAAAAATTCTATGTTCAGATTATCGAAACTGATAGTTCTTTCACAAAAGGTTACTGGACAGATAATGGTTTTTATGATTCCGGTTTTCAAATCGACAGCCTGAAGATTAGCGGTAATTCCATTCGCTTTTTTGTGCCGAACTGGAATTGCACATATCTGGGAGAACGAACCGGAAATACAATTCGTGGAGGTTTTACCTGCGAAGGAGAACCTTTTGATTCCGTGTTGCTGGTGAAAAACAATGAAATAGCACGATATCTAACTGATGCGCTACCGAGGTGCCATAACACTGATTATAAATATCACTGCCAAACTCCGAAACAACTTGATGATATTTTACCTACCTCGCATATTCGAAATGAAGGCGATTCGCTTTTTATCTATTCTTTATTACCGCAAATTGTAAACGGCGATTATGGCCGCCTCAACTCTTTTTTACTCATCAGGAATAATCAACTGATCTGTGAAGAATACTTTTATGGCTACGGGCAAAATACCCTTCACCAGGCTGAGTCAACAACAAAAAGTATTACCTCGTTGCTGATTGGAATTGCAATGGATAAAGGATTTATCACCGATTTGAATGAGCCGGTGGCAACAATTCTGGAAGTTCCGGATTTTGATAAGCGAATCACGCTAACACATTTGCTAACCATGACTTCGGGCTTAACACCCAACGACGAGGAACTTTATTTAAGTAATAATCGCTTAGCTACAATTTTATCGCGCGAATTGAATAACGAACCGGGAAACAAATTTCAATACGATGGTGGAAATACAGAGCTGCTGGGTGCCATCCTCAAAAAGAAAACAGGTTTGTACGCCGACGAGTTTGCCAAAGAATATTTATTTGAACCTTTGCATATTACGTATTTCAATTGGAATATCGGTAAACAAAACGGATATCCGTGTATGGCCGGTTCGCTGAAAATAGCGCCGCGCGAAATGGCAAAAATTGGACTGATGGTGCTGAATAAAGGGAGATTTAACGGACAACAAGTAGTCTCCGAAGAATGGATAGAACAGTCGACAAGCTTTAAAACGCACACGCATATACAGGGTGATGATTATGCCTTTCAGTGGTGGAATCTCACACTAAAATCAGGAGGAGAGGAGTATCCCTGTATTTGGGCCAACGGATTTGGCAGTCAGTTCATTTATATTTTTCCAACGCTAAATGCCGTTATTGTTACCACCGGGCACAACTACGAATTCGATTCGTGGGCCATAACCTCGGGAATTGAGACGTATCTACATTTATTGAAATAAATGTCAAGGCAAAAGGAAAAAGGAAAAAGTTGCGTGCTCCGAGTTGTGCGACAATTTTACAATTATCTCTAATAATGCCGCCAAACTCCCACTATTAAAGCATTGAAGCATATTAGCATTAAAGCATTCACAAATTAACGCATATCTCAAAACCTCAATCCCTCAGTCCTTCAGTTCCTCAACCTCCAATAACAAATCATTACCATTCAAAAATAAATACCATATTGTACGAATTGCTATTAATCAATAAGTAGCTTTGCAATAATGGAGCTCAAACAGAAATACAACAACTTCCCGTTCAATCCATCAAAAGTACCGTTCTTTTATGGCTGGGTGATTTTATTTGCCGCCACCGTTGGTGTGTTGTGCAGCGCGCCCGGACAAACAACAGGGGTTTCAACGTTTACCGATTATCTGATCGAGAACATTGGAATTAGTCGCGACCAGATCAGCACCGCCTATATGTTTGGAACCATAGCCAGTTCGTTTATTTTAACTTATGCCGGGAAATTGTACGATAAATACGGCGCGCGTTGGGTGGGCATGGCCGCAGCACTTACGCTGGGTTTTGTTTTGGTTCTGTTTAGCCAGTCCGACCGAATTATCAAAGCTATTGTTCCGCAGAGTTCAGACATTTATGTTGGTGTGGCAGTAGCTACTTGTATCGTGTTCTTTTTTATGTTGCGTTTCTCGGGGCAGGGCGTTATTACCATGGTTTCGAGAAATATGCTGATGAAGTGGTTTATTGCCCGCAGGGGATTGGTAAACGGTATTTCCTCGGTATTTGTATCACTCGGATTTTCCATTGCTCCGCTAAGCTTCGATTTGTTAATCGTTGGAACTACGTGGCGCTGGGCCTGGTTGCTTATGGCAATGGGAATCGGTGTTGGCTTCTTCTTGTTTGTGTTTATTTTCTTCCGCGATAATCCTGAAGACTGTGACCAGATTCCCGACGGAGAAATACACGGAAACAAGGAGCACGATGTAATCATCAAACCGTTTAAACAATTCACGCTTAAGGAGGCACGTAGTGGACTGACATTTTGGTTATTCGTACTGCCCTCGGCCATTTACGCCATGTTTATTACGGGTTATGTATTCCACTTGGTTTCGGTTTTTGGCGAGGCCGGCATCGACAAAGAGCACGCACTATCGGTGTTTATTCCCATGTCGATGATTTCGGTGGTACTTGCTTTTGTTGGCGGATGGATTAGCGACCGCATAAAACTTCAGTACCTGCTTTACTTTATGCTGGCCGGAATGGTAGTGGCTTTAATCGCACTGGCAAATATTAACACCGGCTTTTATTACTACGCTTTTATAATTGGCAGCGCTATCCCAAGCGGCATGTACAATGTGCTGTTAAGTGTTACCTGGCCACGTTTTTATGGCCGCGATAACCTGGGAAAAATCACCGGCTTTGTAATGGCCATTATCGTTTTCTTTAGCGCACTCGGGCCAATCTTTTTCAGCTTATCGCATTCGCACCTGGGCAGCTATTCGTATGCCATTTATACCTTGCTCGGAATTATATTGATTATTTCGGCTATCAGCTTTAAAGCGCATAATCCACAGGATGCATTTGAGCGTTAGGCGACTCAATCTATTTTCAAAATCTTTATTTATCTTCGGATTTCTAAATCAAGAATCATGAAGAAGATTGATAATGTTGATGCTTATATTTCCGAATTTCCGGCTGAGATTCAGGATAAACTTATTCAAATACGCGAAATAATTCGAGAGAATGCTCCTGATGCTATTGAGGGTATTTCTTATGGTATGCCTTCCTATAAATTGAATAAAAAGCCCCTGGTTTATTTTGGCGGCTACGAAAAACACATCGGTTTTTATGCCACTCCTACGGGGCACGAAAGATTTAAAAATGAGCTGGCCGCGTATAAACAGGGGAAGGGATCAGTACAGTTTCCTTACAACCAGGCTTTGCCGCTTGATTTAATCGCAGAGATAGTAAAGTTTAGGGTTGAGGAAAGTGAGCAAATGAAATAGGCGGGAATCCAATTTTTTTAATATTCCCGCAATCCCGACTCAATATATTCCAGTTGCCATATTCTGAACAGTAGCGGATCGTCGGGTATTTCCGACGGTTCGGTAGCAAGCAGCCTGTCTATTTTGTCTTTCATTGCTGAATTAATCGCTACCGAATTCATCACCGCCTGGCGCGAAAAATAGTAGGTTTTGTTCTTTAGCTGAAATTCTTGTACCGCCATTCGATCGGGCTTTACATCAAAAATACGTATCGAATCGTAGCCAATTCCTGTGCCGTTATAGCGCCGGATATAACCGTTTGATGTAAGCACATCTTCATCGTTGGCCAGTGCGGTAGCCACCTTGTTGCGAAATCCTGCTTTCTGAAAACGGTTTTTAAAATGAAAAGAACAGTAGTTTATGCCAATATCGATGGAATGGTCGTGGGCATAAGCAATAAGTTCCAATGCTGCCAGTTCCGACTCTAAAACCACCGGCTGCTCGGCATGAATGTAGGTGTAGTTGCGTTTCGACAATTGTTTTACGTTGTGTGGAGTAAGGCGCAATTGGTGCAAATTGAGGTTCGAAACACCTGCTTTTACCATTTCGGGCAAAAGCTTTTTTAAACGCTCCAGTTCCTCGGGTACCGCCGGGATTTCGATGGTGATTACCGGGATGATACCTTTTGCCGCTGCAATTTTATCGAGCCGGAAGGCCGTGGCACCAATATCAAAACGTACTTCGTTAATTCCGGCTGCCGCCAGTTTTCTGAACTTTTGCGTTTCGGCCAGAATTCCGTTGGTATACATCCACACATAAGTGTCCGGATTGCACTTTTTGCGCACCTGTTTCAGGTAACTCAATGTGCGGTCGAACTGCAGCAAGGGTTCACCACCGCTAAAACTCACACCTTTAAACCGGAAATGATCTACGTATTCGGCAAAGGCCGCCGGATCGGCAAAACTCAGATTTTGGGTGGTGGGCAAATGGTCTTCCTGCTGCGATGCCGGGCAGTAAAAACACGAGGCATTACATTTCCCGGTAATAAACAAACAGCTCCATTGGCCAAGGCCGCAAAGCTTGCACCCGTTTGATAGTTGTTTGTAATACGGTTTGGTGCCTTTAAATAAAATATTCTCAGCCTTTTCCAGTAAAACAATTTTCTTCTCCTGCGCTTCGTGGGCTGAATAGCTGTTTAACCATTTAAGGTTTGTCCACTCCGAAAAAGCAGACTTATTGTTGTTAACCAGCTGATTCAGCCAGTTATAATACGTTTTCATTTCAAAAAAGAACGATCAAATGAATAGTTATTGAATTAAAATATGGGGGCGATATGAAATGAAAATTTTATAGTTCGGAAAATATGTATAAAAACAGGAGCATCTTCTTCCGGTCGTCATTTACCGTTTTGTTCGATTGTATTTTGATGTCTGTTTTCATTTATTTCAAATAGATGCAGTAAAAATAGACAAATTCAAAATAGAAATGTAAACTACAAAAAATATAATTGAGCAATTTCTGATTCTCCTGAAACCTGCTTCCTAAAAATTCTGAATAATCTCATTTGCTTTCCTGCAATTCTCCGTAAATTTGCTTTAATTGTATTGTTATTTAAAAATTTTAGAAAGATATGAGACGAATTCTTTTCGGATTATTGATTGCCGCCATGGTGTTTACTTTTGGTTGCAAAGAGAAAAAAAAGGAGAACAAACTTCCGCGTGTTGCCATTGCCGGTTTGGCCATTGAATCGAGCACCTTTTCGCCTGCACAGTCGGGTATTGAGGCCTTTCATGCACGCCGCGGAGACGAGATATTCAGTTATTATCCGTTTATGGACGATACGGCAACTACGCGCCAGCGGGCCGAGTGGTTCCCGACTTTGCGTGGTCATGCGCTGCCCGGAGGAATTGTAACCCGCGAGGCATACGAAACGCTGGTTGGTGAAACGCTTGACCGTTTAAAGGAAAATATGCCTTATGATGGATTGTTTTTTGATATTCACGGCGCCATGAGTGTGGTTGGTTTGGATGATCCGGAAGGCGATTTTATCGAACGTATTCGTAAAATAATTGGTGATGATGTACTTATTTCTACATCGATGGATTTGCACGGAAATGTAACGGAACGACTGGCACATTACAGCGATATGATCACCTGTTACCGCATGGCACCACACGAAGATGCAATTGAATCGAAAAAACGTGCGTTAACCAATTTGCTCGACCGTTTGGAGAGCGGTTTGGGAAAACCAAAATACAAAGCCTGGATTCCGGTTCCGATATTATTACCCGGCGAAAAGACCAGTACCCGAATCGAACCGGGCAAAAGCCTTTATGCTAAGGTTGCCCCGGCAGCAGCGCGCGAAGGTGTAATTGACGCAGCTATTTGGGTGGGCTACGCATGGGCCGACGAGCCCCGCAACCGTGCGGTGGTTATGGCGTATGGCGACGATGAAGAAGCAGTAACAAAATCAGCAGAAGAGCTGGCGCAGGCCTTTTGGGATGTACGCGAACAGTTTGAATTTGTGGCTCCGGTAGCCTCTCTTGACGAATGTTTAGACCGCGCCATTGCCTTTAAAGAAAAACCCTTTATCATCAGCGATATGGGCGATAATCCTACAGCCGGTGGTGCCGGAGACGTTACCTGGACATTAAACGAAATCCTGAATCGGAAAGAATTCAAAAAGGAAAACGGACCATCGTTAATTTATGCATCTATTCCCGGACCGGATCTTGTTGCCAAAGCTGTTGAGGCCGGTATAGGCGAAACAGTTACCGGCATGGTTGGTGCCCTGGTGGATGATCGTTATTGCGGACCACTTGAATTAACGGGCAGGGTGGAAGCCATCAAAGAGGGCGATCGTTATGCCGAAACCGAAGTGGTTATTAATGTTGGCAGTGTTGATATTATTGTGACTAAAAAACGGAAACCTTACCACCACGAAACTGATTTTACCGATTTGAGCCTGTATCCACGCGAAGCTGATATTGTTGTCGTTAAAATTGGCTACCTGGTTCCGGAGCTTTACAATATGCGCGCCGGTTGGCTGATGGCACTTACTCCCGGTGGCGTTGATCAGGAATTGGAACGACTGGGGTACAAACGTATCCATCGCCCAATGTTCCCGCTTGATAAGGACATGGCCGATCCGGATCTTTCAGCACGACTGATTCCGCTGGCTGACGAGTAAAAATAAAGGCGTTTGTGCAAATGGTGCAAGCGCCTTTATTTTTAAACAAATATTCAATCGTTGTTCTGCTAACGATTTTTTCTTTAGTTTTAAAATCCATTAATAATCTAAACCAATAAACATGAGAAGAGTAGTATTTCCCTTTGTTATCCTGTTATTTATTACGCTTACCGCTTGCCAGAATAAAGTTCCGGTGGGAGAGTGGCAAACCATTTTTGATGGCGAAACGCTGGATGGCTGGAAAAAAGCCGGCGAAAATCCAGAGAGTATTAGCGTTGAAGATGGAATGATAAAATGTGCAGGAGAACGATCGCACCTGTTTTATGAAGGCGATTTTAAAAACTTTGAATTTGAAGCCGAAATAAATGCGCAGGAACATTCCAATTCGGGCGTATTTATTCATACCGAATACCAGGAAGAAGGATGGCCGTCAAAAGGCTACGAAATACAGGTGAATAATTCGTATCGTGGCTCTGTTAATTTTCCCGAGCGACGAAAAACCGGAAGTATTTACAACGTGCGTAACGTTTATTATCCGCTGGCTGGCGATAACGAGTGGTTTACCATACGTATTAAAGTGGTGGAAAATGTTGTTGAAGTTTTTGTGAACGATGTTAAGGTGAATGAATACATCGAGCCTGAAAATCCATGGCGCTGGAATGGTGGAGAAAATACCAAATTAAGCCATGGAACATTTGCCTTGCAGGCTCATGATCCGGGCAGCACAACTTATTACCGTAATATCCGTGTAAAAGCATTGCCTGAGGCAGAACCAGTAACTCCGGAAGTTGATGAAGAGTGGGATGCAAAAGTTACCAAACTGATGTTTGCCGGTTTTCCGTTGGTAGATTACCACGTACACTTAAAAGGCGGTTTAACGCTCGACGATTTGGTGGAGAATTCGCAACGTTTGGGAATAAACTACGGTGTTGCGCCAAACTGTGGCCTTCATTTCCCGGTAACCGACGATGAATCGTTGTATGCCTACATGGATGAAGTAAAAGGAAGCCCAACGTATAAAGGTATGCAGGCTGAAGGCCGCGAATGGATCACGCTGTTCTCCGAGGAAGCGGTGGCTAAATTCGATTATATTTTTACTGATGCCATGACTTTTACCGATAGAAAAGGACGACGTAACCGTATTTGGATTCCGGAAGAAGTGTGGGTGGACGATAAACAGCAGTTTATGGATGACCTGGTAGAAAAGATCGAAGCCATTTTTTCGCAGGAACCGGTTGATATTTATGTGAATCCAACAGTTTTGCCCAACGAATTGATGCCTGAATACGAACAGCTTTGGACAAAAGAACGCATGCAACGTGTGGTAAAAGTTTTGGCTGATAACGGGATTGCATTGGAAATAAATGCCCGTTATAAAACACCAAGTGCAGAAATGATAAAAATGGCTAAAGAAGCCGGTGTAAAGTTTTCGTTCGGAACAAACAACGTAACCAAAAACCTTGGCGAACTGGAATATTGCCTTGAAATGTTGGAAGAGTGTAAATTAACGCCAAACGATATGTTTGAGCCCAAACCGGATGCTGAAAAACCCGTAAATGTAAAAGGTTTACCCGATAAAATTACGGGATAGAAAAATAAAAAAACGGGTAAGACCAAATAGATCTTACCCGTTTTTTATGGGAAATAACCATCGATTAATGAAACTCTATCCTTGGGCTGAATTCATGCAAAATGCCTTTTTTCTCTACCGCAAATTCAATCAGGTCAACTGCCTGTTCATTCGTAAATGATCCGCGGTTAATTGTAATATCAAATACATCTTCATGAAGGTTGTTTTCTTTTAAAGCCTTTCGAAATGTTGCCCGCTCTTTCTCAACCTTTTCGATAAAAGCAATTGCCTCGTTCCGGTTGAGTTTATTATTCGTCATAATGGTATTTATCCGGTACCCAAGCGGTGCCGTTAACCGTATGTGTAAGGCATTTTTAATATCGCTGGCAATAATGTGGCTGGCGCGTCCCACAATTATACAATGACCGTCAATTGCGAGCGTTCGAACCACTTCTTTAACCGTTTTTATAATCCGCTCTTCACTTTTGTAGCGCTTATCACGAAAGGCTTTTAAAATCTCTTCAAAAACATAGCGGTCGGTCTTTTTAAAGGTTTGCCGTACCATTTCCGGATCCAGATCCAACTCCTTGGCGCTTTCATAAAATATTTCCTTACTCAGTACATTCCACGAGCCTTTTGCGAGGTTTTTATTGAGTCGTTCAGCTATTAGCCGTGCCAAAACCAGACCATTACAACCCACTTCGCGAGATATGGTAATCACCGGTCCGGCCTCATGCATGTTGCCATATTCACGAGCTTTTGCCTCTTTCAGGCGGCTGTTCAGATAGTTCATCAATGAATTTCCCATAATTTCCAAGCTTTGTTACATTCTAGATTACGCTAATTCTGGTAATCATGTTATGTTTTTGCCCATGATTTTGGTGTGAGATTATACTGCACTTTCAATTTTTATGAATATTAACCGAATTTGTGCCAATTATAACTATCAGAATGTCTGGGTTTTGATTGGTTGTTGTTCTTGGTGGTGACAACAGTCAGTTCAATTCTGAACACGAAGCGCTATCTTTAACTTCTATTAAATCTTAATACATTCTATATAATTACAGAAACAGTATCTTCGTGAAATTTTTATAAAGCTGGACAATATGTTTGACAAAAATACTTACATCGATCGTAGAAATAAATTGAAATCCAAGGGTTTAAAAGGTATCGGATTATTCCTCGGAAATGGTGAGTCACCAATGAACTGTTTGGATAATACTTATCATTTTCGTCAGGATAGTTCTTTCCTGTATTTCTTCGGTCTTGATTTTCCCGGGCTGGCCGGAGTAATTGACTTTGAAAGTGGTGACGAATACATTTTTGGAGACGATGTTGAGATTGACGACATTATTTGGATGGGACCACAGGTTCCTTTAAAAGATAATGCCGCCAAAGTGGGAATTACCCAAACAGCACCGTTTGCAAAACTTTTCGACATTGTTAAGAAAGCGATGGATACCAACCGAACAGTTCATTTCCTGCCTCCGTACCGTGGCGAGAACAAGATTTTACTGGAAAAATTAACCGGACTTTCTGCCTTATCAATTCAAAGTCATGCATCGCTGGAGTTTATTAAAGCCATTATCTCGATTCGGGAAATTAAGGAAGCGCAGGAAGTTGAAGAGATAAAAAAGGCCTGTGCAACCGGTTACCAAATGCATGTGACGGCAATGCGTATGGCACAACCCGGAACCTGGGAGCAAAAAATTGCCGGAACTATGGAAGGAATTTCATTTGCCGGTGGAGGAATGGCTTCATTTCCGATTATCCTTTCGCAAAACGGCGAAACGCTGCATAACCACAATCATTCGCAAATTCTTGAAAAAGGCCGGTTGATGTTATGCGATGCCGGTGCTGAATCATTACTTCATTATGCGTCCGATTTTACACGAACTACTCCGGTAGGCGGAAAATTTACCAGTAAACAGCGCGAGATTTATGAGGTGGTTTTGGCTGCCAATAATAAGGCTACAGAGCTTACCAAGCCGGGTGTTACCTATTTATCGGTTCATTTGGCTGCTGCCGAAGTAATTGCTGCCGGATTAAAAGAGCTGGGGCTGATAAAAGGCGATGTAAAAGAAGCAGTTGCCGCCGGAGCACATGCCCTGTTTTTTCCACACGGTTTGGGACATATGATGGGGCTGGATGTTCACGACATGGAAGATCTCGGCCAGATTTATGTAGGCTACGATGATGAGATTAGGCCCGCCAATCAGTTTGGAACAGCAGCATTGCGTTTGGGAAAACGGTTAAAGCCGGGCTTTGTAATCACCAACGAACCGGGCTGCTATTTTATTCCGGCGCTGATAGACAAATGGCAGGCCGAAGGCATAAACAAAGACTTTATAAACTTCGATAAAGTGAATGAATACCGCAATTTTGGCGGAATCCGTCTTGAAGACGATATTCTTGTTACCGAAACAGGTAGTGAAGTAATAGGAGAGCGGGTTCCTATTGACCCCGATGAAGTTGAAAAAATCGTTCAACAAGGATAAATCATACAAAGGCATTCATAATTGTGGATGCCTTTTTTTTAATATCCGATGGTAAAAATAATCCATTTCCGACAGAAGCTCATCGCGCACGGCACAACATCGTTCCCGAATTTCTTCCTGCGATTTAGCGCCTTTATACGGGCTTTTAAAGCCCAAATGCAGTTTCCGTTTATAGTTTACTTTCGGAATTGTCAACTCCTCGCTTGTTCCTTCGCCCACCGTTATCAGGTAATCAAAATCCATATCAGCATATTCTGTATAACTGTGAGGCACGCTTTGTTGCAAATTTATGCCGGCTTCGTTCATCACCTCCATGGCAATTGAGCTAACATGATCCACAGGATCTAATCCGGCAGAATAAATTTGTAGATTGTCATCGTTGTAGTTTCGTAGTATGGCTTCGGCCATTTGACTTCGGCAAGAGTTGCGGTTGCTTAAGAATAAAATACTTATCCCATCATTTTAGATTTAAGTTGGTGTCTGTTCAAAAATTGGAATAGTAATTTACTATAATTCTTTCAGAATAAAAATGTCTTATGTTTTGATAATTAAACTTTTAACAATGTTTAGAAACATGGTTTCAGAACATATTTTTAATCAATCATATTGAATTAAGTAGTGGATACAGCCCTTATCGATAAATGTAAAGTAAACATGCATTAAACCTGCTAAAAAAGGCTCGTACAGAAGATTTTAGCGCATGAATGGTGCAAAATAACATTCGCTAACCAATTGAAAACCAATTGCTATAAAATTCATAAAATATTATTTTCTCTTATTAATTGAGTATTAATGGGGATTTCCCTATTTTCGTAGGTGAATGATATCATGAAAATCGTTGCAATACGATGTAAAAAATAATGTAAATGGAACCTAAAGATCTAAAAAACTCGGAAGAGTTAAAGCGTACGGAGAATACTGACCTTGAGAATTCTGAAGTTAAACCAACTTCGGAAGAAGCTGCGAAATCGGAAGACCCGAATACTGTTGAGGATGAAAAAAGTGTTGAACCCACCGAGGAAAAAATACCCGAACAACCTCCGGTAGAAGCCGTTGAAGAAACTGCGACAGAAGAGCCTGAAACAGAAGTGGCAGAAGAACCACAAACGGAGTCGGAGACCGAATCAAAATCAGAAGAAGAAAGCACAACAGATTCAGCCGAAGTAGAGGAAGACACTACTGAAGAAAAAGAAGCAGAAGAAGTACAAGCTGAACCGGAAACTGTAGCCACAGAAAAAGAGCAGCCAACAACGGAAAGTACAGCAGAAAAAGCAGAGCCTGTTAAAGAAGAAAAGCCGGAAAAACGAGAGCCGGTCGATTATTCCAATCACTCAAAGGTTGAGCTTGTGAATGCTCTTCGCGACGTACTTGAAGGTGAAAGTGATATCAACGTAAAAGAAGAAATAGACACGATTAAAGCAGCTTTTTATAAGATTCTGAACGAAAGCATAGAAGACGACAAAAAGCAATTTATTGCCGATGGCGGTGCTGAAGAAGAGTTTGAACCCGAAGAAGATCCGTACGAAAAAGACATTAAAGATCTGCTAAAAAAATACCGCCACATTCGTATTGAGCACAACAAGCAGATGGAAGCCGAAAAGGAGGAAAATCTGCAGAAAAAATATGAGGTTATCGAAAAAATTAAAGGATTGATCAATAACGAAGAATCGATCAATAAAACCTTTAACGAATTTCGTGATCTTCAAAGAGAATGGCGTGAGATTGGTTTGGTTCCGCAATCAAAAATGAAAAATCTTTGGGATACTTATCATTTCCATGTTGAGAATTTCTACGATTATATAAAGATTAACCGCGAGCTGCGCGATCTGGATCTGAAAAAGAACCTGGAAGCAAAAATCAAACTTTGCGAAAGGGCGGAAGAGCTGCTGGTTGAAGAACCATCAATTCTGAAAGCTTTTAACACCCTTCAGAAATACCATGAACAATGGCGCGAAATTGGCCCGGTGCCTCGCGAGCAAAAAGACGATATTTGGGAACGTTTTAAAGCGGCAACAACCAAAATCAATAAAAAGCATCAGGACTTTTTTGAGAATAGAAAAGTTGAGCAAAAGAAAAATCTGGAAGCCAAAACAGCACTGTGCGAAAAAGCTGAAGAGATTATTCAGGAAGAAATTTCGAACCACAAAGAGTGGGATGAAAGATCAAAACAACTTGTTGAATTACAAAAAGTTTGGCGTACAATTGGGTTTGCGCCACGAAAAGACAACAACAAAATTTACGAGCGTTTCCGCACTGCCTGTGATGCCTTTTTTAATGCCAAGCGCGCATTCTATGCCAAAAACAAAGAAGAGCAACAGAATAATCTGCAGTTGAAAACTGATTTGTGTGTTCAGGCAGAGTCGTTGAAAGACAGTGAAGACTGGAAAAAAACAACACAGGACTTTATAAACATCCAGAAAAAATGGAAAGAAATTGGTCCGGTGCCTCGTAAACATTCTGATATTCTGTGGAAACGCTTCCGCGCAGCATGCGACTTTTTCTTCGATAAAAAATCGGAGCACTTCACGGATGTGGATACCGAGCAGGATGATAATCTGAAACTGAAAGAAGACCTGATTAAAGAGGTGGTAAACTTTAAACCGGTTGACAGCGTTGACAAAAATCTGGAATCGCTTAAAAATTTCCAGCGCCGATGGACAGAAATTGGTCACGTCCCGTTTAAAAAGAAAGATGAAATTAAAGTACAGTTCAGAGATGCTATTAACAAATTGTTCGATGAACTAAATTTGGACGATGAAAAACGCAATCTGTTGAAATTCAGAAATAAAATGTCGTCGTTCTCTGAGTCATCGCGTGGGCAAAACAAAATGCGCATGGAACGCGATAAGTACATGAACAAAATGAAACAGCTGGAAAACGACCTGGTATTGCTGGATAATAATGTTGGGTTCTTTGCCAAATCGAAAAATGCAGAATCGCTGATTAAGGATGTGAAAAAGAAAATTGAAGTAACCAAGCAAAAAATTGAGTTGCTGAAAGACAAGATTCGCGTTATCGATGAAATGGATAATGACTAAAGAATAAGATCTATTCCAATATTTAAAGCCGGTTTTTTCCGGCTTTTTTTATTTCCACAGGTTATTTTTAAACTTGCGGGTATAGCTCTGTAAAAATGTGAGGCCCCAAAAATAAAGGTGTACAATAATTCTTAAAATAGCTTAAGATATCCTTACATCTTGGTATTTTCTTCTATCATAATCTTTTATAACTTTGGTAGTGAGTATAGCCATTATTTGTACAAACAGGTATGTGGCACTTAAAACTAACTAAAACTAATAATCTGAGTAATGAAAAGTAAAAGTCATTCATCCCGACGATCGTTTTTAAAAAACACGGTTCTCGGCACAGCCCTTGTTTCCTCGGCTCCAACAATTTTAGCGAATTCCTACAGCCAGCGGATAATGTTGAACCCACGTGAATTTGAACCGACCCAGTATTCAGCCAACGACCAGGTACAGTTGGCTCTGATAGGAGCCGGAATTCAGGGTATTTACGATACGTCTTCGGCTCTTCGCGTGCCGGGGGTGAAACTGGTTGCTGCCTGTGATTTGTATACCGGCCGTTTGCAACGAGCAAAAGAATTATGGGGCGACGATATTTTTGTAACCCGTGATTACCGTGAAATCCTCAATCGCGAGGATATTGATGCCGTAATTATTGCCACACCGGATCACTGGCATATAAAAATCAGTACCGAAGCGTTAAACGCCGGAAAAGCCGTTTATTGTGAAAAACCAATGGTACAAAATTTCGATGAAGGTCACCCGCTGATTCAAGCCTGGAAACAGTCGGGGAAGGTTATGCAAATTGGAAGTCAGGGAATGTCGTCGCTGGGTAACGAGAAAGCCAAACAATTGTATGAAGATGGAGCCATTGGCGAGATTGTAATGCTTGATATGTATAACGACCGTTATTCGGCAGAAGGGGCCTGGCAATATCCGATACCGCCGGACGCCAACCCCGACACGGTGGATTTTGATACATTCTTAGGGAGTGCTCCTAAGGTTCCATTTGAACTGAAACGTTTTTTCCGTTGGAGAAATTACAGGGATTATGGTACCGGAGTAGCTGGCGATTTGTTTGTTCATGCTTTTTCTACCCTGCATTATGTAATTAGTTCAAATGGTCCGGAGCGTGCTCAGGCAACCGGCGGATTACGTTACTGGGATGATGGACGTGACGTTCCTGATGTTTCGATAACACTTTACGATTTTCCGCAAACGAATACACATGCTGCTTTTAATGCTGCTTTCCGCGTGAATTTCATAGCCGGAAGCGGTGGCGGAGGTGGTTTCAGGTTAGTTGGTACTGAAGGCGAGATGGAAATCGGTTCGAACAGTGTAAAACTCAATCGTTCGAAACTGAATATGAAGCCTCAAGGTTATTCCTTAATTGCTTATACGGAAGAGATGCAGAAGAAAATTAAGGAAGAGTATGATATGAAATACCTGAACGAAAGAAAGGCGGATCTGAATATTGGCGAAACCGTTTACGAGGCTCCGCACGATTACGAAGGTGCTCATTACGATCATTTCTATAATTTCTTTCAGGGTGTTCGCGGACAAAAGGAAATCGTTGAAGATCCGGTTTACGGGCTACGTGCTGCCGGAGCTGCTTTGCTGGCCAATGAAAGCTATTACCAAGCAAAACCGGTACTTTGGAATCCGGATACGATGAAATTGAGATAGTAAATTTTAGAAATACGGACTACAAAAAGTGCATTTCGTGAATGAAATGCACTTTTTTATTGGGGAATTTTGAATGATTATTCTAATTACTTTCCGATACAGAAATTCTTAAAAATATGCCCCAAGACTTCTTCTGTTCCGACTTCTCCGGTGATCTCTGCCAGGTAATGTAAACATTCGCGAATATCTTGCGCAAGGAAGTCGCCGGTAATTTGCATATCAAGGCCATTCAAAACACGTAAAATTGATTCATGCGCATTCTTTAATATTTCGTAATGACGGGCATTGGTAACAATTACATCCTGTTGCTCAGCTTCCTCCAGGTTTATGGAATGACTCATATAATCAATCAGTTCTTCCAGATTTTCCTTTTGTTTAGCTGCAATAAATACCGCTTTTTCATTGTCGGTAAGTTCCATTACTTCTATCTGCTGAATGGTATCGCGCAACCCGGAATCAATTTTATTGGCAACAATAATCAATGTTTGATGTGGGGCAATTCGCTCACGAATATGCTGAATACGACTTTCAACAAGCGGGTAGGGGTTATTGGTGTCAACTACCAACAAAACCACTGTTGCCTGTTCTAATTTACTGTAACTACGCTCTATACCAAGGGTTTCGATCTGGTCTTCTGTTTCCCGAATGCCGGCTGTATCAAAAAAGCGGAAAGCAGTTCCACGGATATTTACCACATCTTCAATTACATCGCGTGTAGTACCGTGAATATCGGAAACAATAGCACGGTCTTCATTCAACAAAGCATTTAAAAGCGTTGATTTCCCTACATTGGTTTCGCCAACAATGGCCACCGGAATTCCATTTTTAATGGCATTTCCCAACTGAAACGAATCTTTAAGTTTGCGTAATAAAGCCTCAATTTCTTCTGTAAGTTTTCGCAATGCAGTACGGTCGGCGAATTCCACGTCTTCTTCACTAAAATCAAGTTCAAGCTCTACCATGGCCGTAAAATGTAACAACTGATCGCGTAATGAGCCAATCTCTTTTGAAAAACCACCACGCATTTGATTCATGGCCAGTTTATGTGCTGCCGCATTCGACGAAGCAATTACATCGGCCACAGCTTCGGCTTGCGAAAGGTCCATTTTTCCGTTTAAAAATGCACGTTGTGTAAACTCGCCGGGCAATGCCAGGCGCGCTCCGTTTTCAACCAGTACATTTAAAATACGCTGCTGAATATATACCGAACCATGGCACGAAATCTCAATAATATCCTCGCCGGTAAACGAATGTGGCGCACGAAACAACGCTACAACCACTTCGTCGATCGTTTCGTCGGCTGAAACGATTTTTCCAAAATGAAGGGTATTTGCCTCCTGATCCGCAAGTGATTTGCCTGTTTTCGGACTTTCGTAAACCTTGTCGCATATTGCAATAGCATCACTACCTGAAAGACGAATAACGGCAATCGCACCAACTCCGGGCGATGTTGATATGGCACATATTGTTGATTGATCGAGCATATTCATTATTTCTTCAATTTCTTGAAATATATTAAAGGTAGTTCTTTATATTTTAGTTTTTTGTGTTCAACCCAAACTGTAATTAGTCGTTCAGAGAGAAAACCATATATCCGCTCCTGATATCCTTTGTATGTATCATTCGAAACTCTGTTTTCAAATTTAAATAATATATCAAACAGCCATTCCATTAGCTCTTCAAAATCAACTCTTCTCAATACAAACATGTTATTGGCAAATAATCGGTTCTGATTTAAAACCTTATTAAAAGCCGGAATAAACTCAGGAGATTTTTCCTTTAAAATATTTTCAAGTAATACTAAATCATCGGCACTATGATATTTAGAATAATGCTGCTTTATAGTTTGGCGTAATTTGCGTCTTACCGGAAGGATGGCATCATATTCCTCTAAAATCTTTAGTGCATCATTTTCGTTTAATAGTTGCTTTCTCCAATAGTTGATATTAGCGGTGTAGATTAATCCATAACGTTTCTTCCATAAATTTGACGGAAAATAAAGTAAACGTTTTATTCGATAGGCTAACGGCTCTTTGGCAGTGGTAAAGTACCTGCGATAATGACAACTTCCAACAATCTTGGTTTGTGTATTTTTCCAAACCCAGTAAAGGCCCGTCAGCTCACTATAGTTATTATTTTTAGCAGAAATATGATCGCCGCTATCATCGCCACAAAATCCTTCAACTTCATTTCTGTTATTTTTTCCGGCCCAAACAGGAATATACGAGTCGTTGAGAAAGTCAACTTTTATGGGTTTATAAAAGAATGAATATATCCTAAATTCTTTTTGTGGGTTCATGTCCTAATTTAGAAAAGCACAAAGCTAATCTTTGAATTGTAATAAACCAAACGTGCCCTTTTTTTCTTATTTTCATGTCTGCTATTATTTGATAAGTTCAATTCGGGATATATGAATACATTATTAAAAGAATCAGCAAAGCTGATAAAAGAATCAAATTTTACATTCGCGTTTACCGGGGCCGGAATTTCGGTTGAGAGTGGAATTCCGCCGTTTCGCGGAGAGCACGGACTTTGGAACAAATACAATCCGCAGGTACTTGATTTGGGCTACTTTCTGAATAATTCAGCATACTGCTGGACTTATATACGTGAGATATTTTACGATTTTTTTGCTGATGCCAAACCAAACGATGCACACAGGATACTGGCACAAATGGAAAGAAATAAGCTGTTGAATGCTGTTGTTACTCAGAATATTGATAATCTGCATTACGAAGCCGGAAGTGAGACAGTTTATGAGTTTCATGGAAATTCGAAAAAGCTAAAGTGTTTAAAGTGCGGCCAGGTTTATGATGCCAGAGATATTGATTTTGAAAATATTCCGCCCAAATGTGTATATGATAAAGAAGTGCTAAAACCCGACTTTATTTTCTTTGGCGAAGGAATACCTCACGATGCTTATGCCGATTCGTTCGCTGCAGCCGAAAAAGCTGAAGTCTGCATTATTGTTGGATCAACAGGCGAAGTAACGCCGGCATCGTACGTCCCTCGTACTGCCAAACAAGCCGGGGCAACAATTATTGAGATTAATCCGGAGGAAACCATCTTTACCTCGGCAATTACCGATATTCATTTAAAAGGAAAAGCCACTGACGTTTTAAATCAGTTGGGAGAGTTGCTATTTTGAACTTTTCAACCAAATGTTTGAACTTTATTGTAGCGTGGCATATACTTCCACCTGAAAGCAATTAATCTACGTATCATTTTCGGTATAACTTGAAGAAAATTTATATTTGCGCTACGAAAATAAATAGGGTAACTTTGGTTTTAGCCGAGGGTTTCTTGACCAGGCTAAATTGTTACCATTTTAATTAAAATTATAAACGAATGAAATTACTTGAAGGAAAAACAGCGATTATTACCGGAGCTTCTCGCGGTATTGGTAAAGCAATTGCTGTAAAGTATGCACAGGAAGGGTGCGATGTTGCCTTTACCGATCTTTTTGAAGATGACAATATGAAAGCCACGGAAGAGGAATTAAAAACTTATGGCGTAAAAGCCAAAGGTTACGCTTCTGATGCAAGTAATTTTGAAGATACCGACCGGGTTGTAAACGAAATTGTTAAAGAATTTGGCCGTATCGATGTATTGGTAAATAACGCCGGTATAACAAAAGATACTTTGTTAATGCGAATGACTGAAGACCAGTGGGATGCAGTAATTAATGTTAACCTGAAATCAGTGTTTAACTTTACAAAAGCAGCTCAGCGCACGATGCTAAAACAACGTTCAGGATCAATCATTAACCTGAGTTCGGTTGTGGGTGTTAGCGGAAATGCAGGTCAGTCGAACTACTCGGCATCAAAAGCTGGTATTATTGGTTTCACCAAGTCGATAGCACGCGAACTGGGTTCTCGTGGTGTTCGCTCAAATGCCATCGCTCCTGGTTTTATTATTACTGAAATGACCGGTAAAATTCCGGAAGATGCACGTAAAGCATGGGAAGCCTCTATTCCGTTAAAAAGAGGTGGAACACCGGAAGAAGTTGCAGGTGTTGCTACTTTCCTTGCATCCGATCTTTCATCGTATGTTAGCGGACAGGTTATTACTGTTTGTGGTGCAATGAACACTTAAAAAACCTTATAAAATAATGAAAAGCTGTCTGAAAAGGCAGCTTTTTTTGTTTCTTTGTGTTTGATGAAACACAGAGCCTTATTTGTAGGACTCACTACAATTGATATTCAGTATTTTATAGATGATATTCCGGTTGCCAATACTAAAATTAAAACCGGTAATCCGGATATTTTAGTTGGTGGCCCGGCAACCAATGCAGCCGTTGCGTTTGCGTATTTGAATAAAACAGCAACGCTGGCCAGTCCTTGCGGGCTGAATGCTTTTTCCACGTTTATTGATCAGGATCTGAACAGTGTTGGAGTAGATCATTTTGATTTGGCATACGGCCAGGAATTTGAAACTATTTTAGCCACCGTGTTAACTTCAAAAAATGGTGACCGAACCATCGTTACGCATAATCCAACAGAAGTTAAGAGTACGATTTTGCCCCAAAAACTAATAGACCTAGTTGAACCACAGATTCTTCTTATAGATGGTTTTTATCCTGAGTTTAGTTTGGAATGTGTGCGAATTTGTAAAGAACAGGGAATACCCGTAGTTGCTGATTGTGGAAGCTGGAAGCCCCAGTTTTCCGATCTTTTAAACTATGTTGACATCGCCATATGTTCAGCCGATTTTATGCCTCCAAAATGTGAAACCAGCGAAGACCTTTTTAATTATATGACAGATAAAAACATATCTTCGGTGGCTATTTCAAACGGCGAATCTGAAATTGAATTTTTATCAAAAGAAAAGAAGGGAAGAGTTACTGTACCTAAAGTTGAGGTTAAAGATACGCTTGGTGCAGGAGATTTTTTACATGGTGCTTTTTGTTACTATTTTCTTGAAATCACTGATTTCGAAAGCGCTATACAAAAAGCAGCCGCATTGGCTTCGTTTACCTGTGGTTTTAAGGGTACACGGAAATGGTTAAATTTTGATCATAATGCCTGACATCTGAAAAATAATCCGTAAATTGTTTTATTCGGGAACAATAAAAGAATAATGTTAAATAAATCAATTGCATACCGGTTGAGTGTTTATATCTCCCTTGCAGTGATAGGGGTATTTATTGCTTTTATTGGTATATTTTTTCTCTTCAATCAATCACTTATAAAAGAAAGTGTAAAAAATAAGGCAATGTCGCAAAGTAATCATGTAACCAGCCAGGTGCAGCGTTACATTGTTACCACATCTGAGGTTGCCGGAAATATTGCCGATCAGGTTATTTTTTATGGTCAGCAAGATCATGCCGATTTGTTTATTCAAAGCCTGGTTATCAAGTATCCCTTTATTAATGCCATTTATGTGAAGATTGATTCAACTGTTAACCAATTGCCGTATTGGAGTTATTTTACATACAGGGATCGTGATTCTATAACGGTGCAACGTGGAAGTCGTAATATTTCGTCGTGTGCGAATGAGCAAGTACAATTTGAGAAACTGATTAAAAAGAAAGATGAAGGCTGGTCGGAGCCCTATTTGTGCGAACGAAATAATATTGTTGTTGCAGCTTACTGTTCACCAATTATGGTTGAAACTCCTTCGGGGCAGAAAAAAAGGGTTGGAGAAGTAATCTGCGAGTTGTCGTTAAATGAATTGAACAAGCAGGTGAACAGCTTGAAAATTGGAAAAGAAGGATTTGCTTTTCTGATGTCGAACGACGGTGTTTATATTACACATCCCGTAAACGATTGGATTCTTAACCGCAGCATTTATGACGTTCATGAAAAAGTTCTTCGCGAAGATATTACAGCAACAACCAAACAGGTACTTGCCGAAACCAAACCGGGAACTTTAATTGCTTATCCCGAATTATTTAACTTCGAAAAAGCCCTTGTCTATTATGTTCCTATTCAGCAAAATGGTTGGGTTTTGGTTTCTGTTTTACCCTACAAGGAACTGTTTGAACCTTTATATTTGCCAGTGTTACAGATGTTGTTTTTCTCTGTTTTGGGAATTCTCATCATTTATTTAACCGTAACTTACATTATAAACCAACAAATAAAGCCACTGAGTTTGGTTACCAAACAATTAAAAAGTTTTAGTAATCTAACCGGACCGTACAAGGATATTCCTGAAAATGAAATCATTCAGGTTGCCGAGAGTTTGAATTACATGAAATCGTGGTACGAAAAGTACCTGCAAACCCAATCCGACGAACAAAAGAAAAAACAACGACGACAGGAAGATATGAATCAGGCTTCCGAAATACAGCAAAGTTTTATTAAGACAATATATCCTGCTTTTCCGGATCGTACTGACATCGATCTGTATTCATCTTATCAACCGGCAAAAGGAGTAAGTGGCGACTTGTTTGATTACTTCTTTATTGATGACGAACACCTGATTTTAACCATGGGTGATGTTTCGGGGAAAGGAGTTCCTGCTGCATTTTTTATGAGTGTTGCGCAAACAACAATTAAAACAAATGCTTTGGTGCCGAAAGCAAATATAATTGTTGAAAAAGTAAATAAAGAATTGTGTACAAGCAACTATCATCAGTTCTTTTTAACGCTGTTTTTGGGCGTTCTGAATGTAAAAACGGGCATTTTAGAATACTGCAATGCGGCTCACACTCCCGGATATGTTTTAACCAAAAACGGGAAAGTAAAAGAATTGGCACAGTCGCATGGATTGCCATTAGGGCTTTATTCCGATAAATCTTATGGTTCAGCTAAAATTCAACTGAACCGTGATGATACGCTTGTTTTGTATACCGATGGAGTTACAGAAATGCTAAACGAAAACAACGAGCAGTACAGTAACCATCAACTTGTTGATAACCTGATATCACTGACTGGAAAAAGCCCAAAGGAAATTGTTGAACGTTTAGAAAAGAGTTTCAAAATGTACATGGGCCATGCTCAACAAGCCGATGATATTACCATGCTGGTCTTTAACTACAAAGCATAAAAAAAAGGAGGTAAAAACCTCCTTTTTCATTTAAAGTATTTTGATGCTTATTCTTTCAACGCTTTTTTATTCGATAAAATACGCATCTGAAGCTTTTCATTTTTCTTATCAAAACCTACAGAAATAGTATCTCCTTCGGATATTGATGCCTTAATTATAATTTCGGCCATTTCATCTTCCAGGTACTTCTGGATAGCACGTTTTAATGGTCGGGCACCAAACTGAGGATCATATCCTTTCTCGGCAATAAAATCTTTTGCGGCCGGAGAAATCTTAAGTTTGTAATTCAATGATTCAACACGTTTGTACAATCCATCAATTTCAATATCGATAATGCTGTGAATGTGTTTTTTCTCCAGCTGGTTGAACATTACAACATCATCAATACGGTTCAGAAACTCCGGAGCAAATGCCTTTTTCAGTGCTTTTTGAATGATGTATTTGGTATGCTCGTTTTCCTCTTCCGGTGTTTTAGCCGTAGCAAAACCAACGCCACGTCCGAAATCTTTTAACTGACGCGATCCAATGTTTGAAGTCATAATAATGATCGTATTTTTGAAATCAATATTACGTCCCAAACTATCGGTTAAACGTCCTTCGTCCATCAATTGAAGCAAAATATTAAATACATCAGGATGTGCTTTTTCAATTTCGTCGAGCAAAACAACCGAGTAAGGTTTTCGTCTCACTTTTTCAGTCAGCTGTCCACCTTCTTCGTAACCCACATATCCCGGAGGCGCTCCAACCAATCGCGACACCGCAAATTTTTCCATGTATTCACTCATGTCAATACGTATCAGCGAATCAAGGTTATCGAACAAATAAGTGGTTAAAACTTTTGCCAACTGGGTTTTTCCAACACCTGTAGGGCCAAGGAAAATAAATGTTCCGATCGGGCGGTTTGGATCTTTTAACCCTGCACGGTTACGCTGAATGGCCTTAACAATTTTCGCAATTGCTTCGTCCTGACCGATAACTTTGCCTTTCAGGTCGTTGCCCATATTCATCAGACGTTTTCCTTCAGCCTGAGCGATACGCTGTACAGGAATTCCCGACATCATTGCAACCACTTCAGCTACTTTGTGCTCATCAACCGTTTCACGATGATTCAGCAAGTCTTTTTCCCACTGTTCTTTTGCATCTTCCAAAAGCGTAAGCAGATTCTTTTCTTTATCGCGGTAATTCGCTGCCAGCTCAAAATTCTGACTTTTTACTGCAGCAATCTTATCTTCTTTGGTTTTCTCTATCTTTTCTTCCAGCTTAACAATGTTATCCGGAACATTGATGTTTGAAATATGTACACGCGAACCGGCTTCGTCAAGCGCATCAATCGCTTTGTCCGGCAGATAACGATCAGTAATATAGCGTGCGGTTAATTTTACACAACTCTCAATCGCCGCCGGCGTAAAGGTTACGTTGTGGTGATCCTCGTAACGTTCTTTAATGTTATTCAGAATTTCAATGGTTTCATCAACCGAAGTAGGGTCAACCATTACTTTTTGAAAACGACGTTCCAAAGCACCGTCTTTTTCAATTTGCTGACGGTATTCATCCAGTGTTGTAGCTCCAATACATTGAATATCGCCACGTGCCAAAGCAGGTTTTAACATGTTGGCAGCATCCAGCGATCCGGTTGCTCCACCGGCACCAACAATAGTGTGAATCTCGTCGATAAACAAAATAACATTGTTTACTTTCGACAGCTCATTCAAAATCGCTTTCATACGTTCCTCGAACTGTCCGCGGTATTTTGTACCCGCCACAATAGAGGCAATATCAAGGCTTACAACACGTTTGTCGAATAATATTCTGGATACTTTTTTACCTACAATACGAAGTGCCAATCCTTCGGCAATGGCCGATTTTCCAACACCCGGTTCTCCAATCAAAATTGGGTTGTTCTTTTTGCGTCGGCTCAGGATTTGTGCCAGTCGCTCAATCTCTTTCTCGCGACCTACAATCGGGTCAAGGCTGTTTTCTTCTGCCAGTTTGGTGATATCAATACCGAAGTTATCGAGTACAGGAGTATCCGATTTTGCGCCGGCGGCCTTTTTCGAACTTTGTCCGCCCGACGGGCCTTTTCCAAAACCTTCGCCCGGCTCATCGTCATCGCTTTCAGGGAAATCTGATTTTGCTTCAGGTTGAAGGTAATCTTGTAATTGCGACTTAACCATGTAATAATTAATGCCCAATTCAACAAGCATCTGGGTTATCAAACTGTCGTTGTCTTTTAATATCGCTAACAAGAGGTGACCACTGTTGGCCGTTGCACTTTTAAACGATCGTGCTTCCAAATAAATCAACTTCAAGGTCTTTTCGGTTGATTTAAGCATAATCAAATCAGCTTTCTGATTGATATCTTTATCTGTGCGTACTTTGCTTTCGACTAGTTGTTTTACTTCAACCAGGTCAACACCCAGGTTTTCAAGAATATCAGTAGCAGTACCTTCGCCTTCTCTCAAAATTCCCAAAAAAAGATGCTCCTGGCCTATATAATCATTCCCCAAACGAATTGCCTCCTCCCGGCTATATCCGATAATGTCTTTAATTCTTGGTGAAAATTGTGAATCCATATATAGTCTCCTTTTTATCTCTCGTTTAACAAATACTATTCCTAAAAGGTTGAAAGACTAAATTAAATAAAATTTGAAGCAGGGATGTATCGAAATGGCAGAAGTTATCAAATGTAACCTAAACATCATGCATAATTGTCAGTTGATATGTTAATATCTTCTTGTCAAAAGTATGTAAAACACTACTAGATATACGTGTTACACGAATGATTTTACTATTTTTGTGGGTCTTAAACAGTGATAATTTATTTTGAAAGGAGATATAATGACAGAAGGTGAAAAGATTATCAGAATAAACATTGAGGAGCAGATGAAATCTGCCTATATTGATTATTCAATGTCGGTAATTGTTTCGCGTGCATTACCCGATGTACGCGATGGTTTTAAACCGGTACACCGCCGGGTTTTATTTGGTATGCACGAGCTTGGAATACTTTCCAATCGCCCGTATAAAAAGTCGGCCAGGATCGTAGGTGAGGTACTTGGTAAGTATCACCCGCATGGCGACTCATCAGTTTATTTTACCATGGTACGTATGGCGCAACACTGGTCGTTGCGTTACCCGATGGTAGATGGCCAGGGGAACTTTGGTTCCGTTGATGGTGACAGCCCGGCAGCAATGCGTTATACCGAGGCTCGTATGTCGAAAATTTCGGAAGAAACTTTGGCCGACCTGGACAAAAATACTGTTGATTTCCAACCGAACTTCGATGAATCGTTGGGAGAACCTACTGTATTGCCAACAAAAATACCGCAGCTCCTTGTAAACGGAGCATCGGGTATTGCCGTTGGTATGGCCACTAATATGGCTCCACACAACCTTAGTGATGTGATTGATGCTACCATTGCGTACGTCAACAATAATGACATCGAGATGGAAGAGTTGATCGATATCGTTAAGGCTCCCGATTTTCCAACTGGTGGTATAATTTATGGTTATCAGGGAGTTAAGGATGCATATGAAACCGGAAGGGGACGTATTGTTATAAGAGGTAAAGCTCATATTGAAAATGAAGGCGGACGCGAGAAAATCGTTGTAACCGAAATTCCATACATGGTTAACCGTGCAGAAATGATTCAGAAAACTGCAGATTTGGTTAACGAAAAGAAAATTGAAGGAATTTCGAACGTTAACGATGAGTCAGACCGTGAAGGTATGCGTGTTGTATACGATTTAAAACGCGATGCAATGAGCAACGTAGTTTTGAATAAACTATACAAATATACGCAGCTGCAAACTTCGTTTAGTGTTAACAGTATTGCTCTGGTACATGGTCGTCCAAAAATTCTAAATCTGAAAGACCTGATCAAACACTTTGTTGATCACCGTCACGAAGTGGTAACACGCCGTACGCAATACGAACTGGAGCAAGCCGAAAAACGTGCTCATATTCTGGAAGGACTTATTATTGCCAGCGATAATATCGACGAAGTAATTGCGATTATTCGCGGATCTTCAACTCCTGAAGAAGCACGAAACAAACTGATCGAACGATTTGAATTAAGTGATGTACAGTCGCGTGCGATAGTAGAAATGCGTTTACGTCAGTTAACCGGTCTTGAGCAAGACAAACTTCGTAAAGAATACGACGAAATTATGGCACAGATTGAGCATTATAAAGCCATTCTTGCCGACGTTAACTTGCGAATGGAAATCATTAAAGAAGAGTTGGAGGAAGTTAAAGCCAAATACGGTGACGAGCGTCGTACTGAAATTGTTCCTAACGCCGAAGAATTCAACCCTGAAGATTTTTATGCCGATGAAGAAATGGTTATTACTATTTCGCATTTAGGTTATATAAAACGTACGCCACTTACCGAGTTCAGAACTCAGGGCAGGGGAGGAATAGGTTCGAAAGGAAGTACGACTCGCGATGAAGACTTCCTGGAGCATATTATTATTGCCTCAATGCACAACACCCTTTTATTATTTACCGAAAAAGGAAAGTGTTTCTGGCTAAAAGTTTATGAAATTCCTGAAGGAACAAGGGCTTCAAAAGGTCGTGCAATTCAAAACATGTTGAATATTGAGTCTGATGATCAGGTGTTGGCATTTATTAAAGTAAAAACACTGGCCGATCAGGAATTCATCAATAATAACTACATCATTCTTGCTACCAAAAAAGGTATTATCAAGAAAACAACTTTAGAAGCTTATTCACGTCCACGCCAAAATGGAGTTAATGCAATTACCATTAAAGAAGGCGACCAGCTACTGGAAGCCCGTTTAACAAATGGTAAAAGTGAGGTAATGCTCGCAGTGCGTTCCGGAAAGGCAATTCGTTTCAACGAAAGTATCGTTCGTGCAATTGGTAGAACGGCATCCGGAGTACGCGGAATTACACTTGGTCACGAAAATGATGAAGTAATTGGTATGGTTTGTGTAATGGATGAGAATGAAGATATCCTGGTAGTTGCCGAAAAAGGATATGGAAAACGTTCTAAAATTGAGGATTACCGTATTACCAACCGCGGTGGAAAAGGTGTAAAAACACTGAACATAACTGAGAAGACCGGTGAATTGGTAGCGATTAAAAGTGTTTCTGACGATAATGATCTGATGATTATTACACAGAAAGGAATTACGATTCGTTTAGCGGTTAACACCATTTCAGTACTTGGAAGAGCAACACAGGGAGTACGCGTTATCAACTTACGGGAAGACGACAGAATTGCCTCGGTTGCCCGAATTGCTGTTGAAGAAGAAGCTTCTGAAGATGTAACAGACGAGAATACAGAAGGTATTGATACTGAAGAAAATAACTTAGAACAAGAATAAATTATTGAATATTCTTGTTGGAATTTTGATAAAATTTGAAAAGATATATTTTTGTGGCCTGTAAAGGGGGCTATTTAACGAAATTTTAAAATTTTAAATAAGTATAACAATGAAAAAAACTATCATTCTTCTGGCCTTGGTTTTTTCAGTTTCTGCAGTATTTGCGCAGAAAGGGAAAGTAACAAGTGCTCAGAACCTTAAAGATTCAGGCAAATTAGATCAAGCGTTGGAAGCGATCAATGAAGCAACTGATCCATCAAACGATAAGGCTGAAAAATCAATTCCATGGCCAAAAACATGGGAAGTGAGAGGGGAAATCTTTCAGGCTATTTTTGCAAGCCAGGACGCAAATGTTAAAGCTTTAAGTGATGATCCGTTAACTACAGCGTTAGAATCGTATAAAAAAGCACTTGAACTGGATGATAATGACAAGATCTCGAAAAGTGTAAAAATTAAATTAACACTATTAACCAACGACCTTACCAATCAGGCAGTTGAAGCATTTAATAATAACGATTACGAACTGGCGTTAAAATCGTTCGAGCAAATACTTGATATTCAGGAAATTCCTGTTGTGAAAGAAGATAACCCTGATGCAGTTGATACTGTAATTTTATTTAACTCAGGTTTAGCTGCTTACAATGCTCAGAATTATAATAAAGCAGTTCAATACTACGGAGAGGCTGCTAAATATGGTTATAATGGTGCAAAAACATACGCTTTAATATCTGACTCTTATATTCAGATGAAAGACACTACAAATGCGTTAAAAGCTGTACAGGAAGGATTTGAAAAATATCCGGATGACAATAACGTATTGACAAGTATGATTGACCTTTATATGAAAATAGGCAAAAACGAAGAAGCATTGAAATACCTGGATATGGCCATCGCGCAAGATCCAAACAATGTAACTTACTATTTTGCTAAAGGTGCGTTATACGAAAAATTTGGTGAAGAAGAGAATGCAGTTGCTGCATATGAAAAAGCGTCGGAAGTTGATCCAACATTCTTTAATGCATACTATAATTTAGGTGCGCTTTATTATAATAAAGGTGTAAAACAAATTGAAGTTGCTAATGCAGTTCCGGCTAACGAAAATGAAAAATACGAAGCTGAATTGAAAAAAGCTGACGCTTGGTTTGAGAAAGCACTTCCTTATATGGAAAAATGTCATGAGTTAAATCCGGAGGATGAAATGACATTAGAGTCGCTTAAAAACTTGTACTACCGTATGAAAAATATGGACAAGTACAACGAAGTTCTTGAAATGTTAGGACAATAGTATATAATTAAAAGGAGGGAAATTCTCTCCTTTTTTTATATTTATATAAATAACATAATATCAATTATAAGACAAACGTGTTTATATTATATTTTGGAATACCTTGCATGTTTACGCCCAGCTCTGCTGGTTTATATAAAATCAGATATCGCGACGATAAGTCCGATATCGGTAAAGATTTTATGTAAAAGTTTAACCGAAGTACCTGCATAAGTTTTCCTGAACTTCAATATTCATTCATATTCTTGTTTCTAATACTTATTCTTACAACGAACGACCTTGAATTAATACCATACTTTCATCAAAAGAGTTTTTTTCAAATATTCAATTCAAAATCTTAATTGCTGAGAATTTGCTAACCTGAGCATTTATACACAAAAAATATTTTAGACAATTCTCAGCGCTTTAAGAATTTTTGGTTTCTGAAATAGTTATTACATATTTTGAGGATCTGTATCAAAATTTATTTCCTTGATTAATAGCTGGTAAAATGTAATTCTCCAAAATTCGATTCTGCTTCACCTTCGATTTGAAATTAGCGCCTGTAAACACAATAACTGCATTTAAATCCGGAAAAACCATAATTTTCTGTCCTCCCCAGCCAAGAGCGCAATACATACGCCCGTATTCTTCGTACTGTTTGGTCCACCAGGTGTAGCCGTAGCCTACGGTTCCCAAATCTTCTCCCGGAATTTTAATGCCATAATTCGGCCCAAATGGATTTCCACATTTTTCTACCCATTCCTTTGAAAGAATCTGCTGATGGTTCCAAACGCCATCGTTTAAAAACAGTATGCCAACTTTTAGCATGTCACGCGGTGTGAGTTTTAAACCTCCGCCGGTACTGATTTCGCCGGTGTCGTATTTTAGCCACCAATCATTTGATTCAATGCCAAGTGGTTCGAATAAATACTTCTCTGAAAATTCATCGATATTCATTCCTGTTGCATTCTTTAGAATTTCACCCAGAATTTGCATGTCGCCTCCTGAATATGTAAAATGTGTACCGGGAACAGCAATTAACGGTCGCTGCAAAACAAATTCCACCGGATCTTTATCCGAAAAATAAATACCAATTGCGTCGTTTTGGATACTGTTTAATGACGAGCTCCATTCATCCCATTGAAAGCCTGATGTCATGGTTAACAGGGTTTTTATTGTCACGTAATCTTTATTGTCGGCATTGTAGTTTTGGTAGTTTGGCAGGTAATCAAAAATCGACTGTTCAACACTTTCGATAAATCCCTTTTCAATGGCAATTCCGAAACATATCGATACAAAACTTTTACTGGCCGATTGCAGAACATGTGGCGTAGTTGCATCCCAGGTTATTGATTCTCCTTTATGTCCAGGAGCATCCCACTGGTATTTATGTCCCTCAAAATAATCTTCAAATATCAACTTATCATCTTTATAAATTAACATCGAATGTATTTCTCCATATTTTCCCTTCTTAATCCGTTTTGCAGCATCTATTACCAAAGTTGAATCAATGCCTGATCGTTCCAGAGATTCAACTTGTAGCCCATCGCTTGTTTGCTTCGGAATCTGGTAGTAATAGTTCTTACTTGTGCTGTTGCAGCTAGCCGCAGCCAGTACAAAAAATAAAATGGCAATTCCTGTTACTTTTATAAATGTTTTCATGATTGTTTTGCACTTTTATAATGTATGGGTAAAAAAGGTGTGACCACCAGACCAACTGCAATCCCGATCAGCAATGAGGCCAGAAAATACATTACTGAATATTTTAGCAAGATAAATCCTACTCCCAACCCCATCATTGTTGTCCCTCCAGTTATCCAGGAACTTTTGTCTTTGTTTCTCTTTTTTGCTTTCATGATTTTTAGTTTTTAATGATTTGTTGTTAATTTTTGTTGATGTAAAGGTCCGACAAACACCGATACAGCACCAATAACTTATGCGCCAGATAATGTGAAGTTTCGCTACGAGATATAAAATATGTAGCATCAGCATTAAATATGGTGCAACCAATAAGATTCTCCCGGTTGCTTACGAATCATTATCTAATAATCAATTGGCTACTTACTGTTGGAAATGGCGACGCGAAACAATTAGCTATTTATACTATTGATTTCTGTAGAAACATATTTGAAGCTGGTAATATATAATTCCGGTAATAAAAAGCAGGCCAACTTATTGTTGTATAGCTAAAAACACCATTATTGCTGAATTTAAAATCGATTGTCCTAAGGTGGTAAAACGCGTGTATTGTATTTGCATTCTCGGATTTTTGAATAATTGTTCGTACAGAAATGATGTTAACAATACATTATATTAACAGGGTGAACGCAATAAAGTACACGCTATTACAATTGATAGATCTATTTTTGCCGCGCATGATTAAAAGTCGTATTAAAACATACAAACTAAATAATCAGCGGGCATTTGTGGCCATTAAAATGGCTTATAAGATGCGGTCCGACAGGTTTGTGCCGCCTGTAACTCTATTCTAATTTCTCTCTTACCCCCTTCCCTGTATTACCGATTTTTTCATTAAACTATTTTATATGTTACGAAAATTTAGTTCATTATTTTTGATTATTCTATTTTTTACAACTAATTTGTTTGCACAGGAAAAACCTGAGGTTCAAATTGGTGGAGCACTTCGTTTTAATTACAACCTTTCATCGTGGAAAGAAGGTCAGAAAACCCGTGGTGGCGATTTTGGCTACGATGTTTTCAGAGTTAATGCGAAAGCGAAGTACAAAGGCGTAAAACTAAATGCTGAGTACCGGCTTTATTCCGAAGGTTTTGGCGGAGGAATGCTAAAACAAGGTTGGGTTGGGTACGATTTCAGCCCTGAAAACAACCTTCAGATCGGTTTAACACAGGTGCCTTTTGGAATTACCCAGTACAATTCGCACAACTGGTTTTTTGGTATTAACTATTACGTTGGTTTAGAAGACGACCACGACATGGGGATAAAATACACCCACAACGACGAGAACTGGTTGTATGCCATTGCATTTTTTAAAAATGCAGAAGAGCTGCGTTTTGGCGGTAGCTCTGATGTTTCAGACAGTCGCTACTCGTACGATGTTGGTTCGTCAGCCGATGGTTTATACCGAAATAAGGAAGTAAACCAGTTAAACCTGAAGGTGGTCAGAAAACTCTCATCGGGTAACAGTAAGCACATGTTGGGTGTATCAGCACAGTATGGCGGGCTTTACAACCTCGACACGGAGAAAACAGGTGACAGCTACGCACTTGCAGCGCATTACGAGTTAAATGCCGGAAACTTCAATTTGAAAGTTCAGGCTACGAAATACAAGATGAATCCTGAAAACCCTGCCGATCAGGATAGCGAAGGGCTTGCGATGACTGCTTACGGTGCGCCTTACCTTGTGGCTTCTGAAGCTACAACGTACACAATTGGGCCAGCGTACTCTGTTCCGGTTGAATGGGGACCAATTTCAAACCTTCAGTTTTATAACGATTTTGGCTATATGGATAAGGCCAATGATGCGTTTGAAGACAGTTTTATGAATACTACCGGAGTTTTGGTAACAGCCGGAAACGTTTACACCTACGTTGATTTGGCCCAGGGAAAAGATCACCCGTGGATTGGGCCGGCGTGGACAAATGGTCTGGCAGCCGGAACTCCTGATGCTGAGTGGGAAACCCGTTTCAATATTAACATTGGATACTATTTTTAATTGATTTAATCATGTCGGATAATAGAAAAACAAAAATTAAGGTCGAAGACCTGACACTGATCTTCGGCAAACGTAAACAAGAAGCACTTAAGTTATTGGAACAAGGTGTTTCAAAGGAAGAGATCCTGAAAAAGACGAAGTGCACCGTTGGTGTAAATCGTGCAAGTTTCGAAATAAAAGAAGGGGAAGTTTTTGTGATCATGGGACTTTCAGGAAGTGGAAAATCGACTTTAATTCGCTGCTTAAACCGCTTGAACGAGCCAACGGCAGGGAAAGTATTTTTCGATGATCACGACATAACCCGCGATACCAATAAAGAATTACTGGAAACACGAAGAACAGAAATGAGTATGGTTTTCCAAAAATTTGGACTACTTCCCCACCGTACCATTCTGGAAAATGCAGGCTTTGGTTTAGAGCTTCGTGGCGAAGAAAAAACTACGCGTGACGAAAGAGCAAAAACAGCTCTTGAAACCGTTGGTTTAAGAGGATACGAAGCGCAATATCCGGCTGAATTGTCGGGAGGTATGCAACAGCGTGTAGGTTTGGCCCGTGCGCTTGCCAACGATCCGGAAGTTCTGCTAATGGATGAAGCATTCTCGGCGCTCGACCCGCTTATTAAATCGGATATGCAGGACGAATTGCTTGAAATTCAGGACAAATTGCACAAAACGATTGTGTTTATTACGCACGACCTCGACGAGGCCATTAAAATTGGCGACCGCATTGCTATTATGAAAGACGGAGTGGTGGAACAAATTGGTACTGCCGAGGATATTCTTACGAACCCCGCCAGCGAATATGTGGAGGCTTTTGTGGAAAAAGTAGACCGTAAAACGATTATTACCGCAGAAACTTTAATGTTTAAAAAGCATACAGCTCTGGAAGTTCATAAAGACGGGCCGAAAGGTGCTGTTCGTAAAATGCGTTCAATCGCTGTAGATCAATTGCCGGTTATTAATGAACACAAGAAATTTCTTGGCCACGTTTGGTTGCAGGATGTTTTTGAGCTGGAGAAAGAGCAGGAAAAATCGATAGAAAAAGTAATAAACACCAATGTCCCCAGTGTTTACAGACACTATACTGTTGAAGAAATGCTGCCACTGATTACCGGTATAAGGCACCCGCTTGCGGTAATTGAAGAAGAAACAGGGAAATTCCTCGGCCTGGTTACACAAACCTCGCTGATTATTGAGGCTACACGCTTCGAGAAAAAAGAAGTGATTAAATTAAAAGAACAAGCTAACGAATTATAGTATGGATAAATTAATAGACCTCGGAAAATATATTGAACAGGGAATTAATGTACTGGAAGAAAGCCTTTCCGGTTTGTGGGGAGCTATCGATGATGTAATCTCATGGACGGTAGAATTCTTAAACGACACGTTTCTGGCCATTCCTTTCGTTGTAATTATTGCCCTTGTTACTTTTGGTGCCTACTATGCCAACGCAGGAAAACTAGCCTTTAAAAAAGAAGGTCTTAAAAAAGGTGCTGGCTTAGCCTTGTTTGTTGTGCTTGGATTGTTGCTGATTTGGGCAATGGGCTATTGGAAAGAAGCCATTCAAACAACAACACTTGTTATTGTGGCTACCATAATTGCGCTTCTGTTCGGAATCCCATTGGGAATTTGGGCTGCACGCAGCAACACGGCTAATGCTATTATCCGGCCAATTCTCGACTTAATGCAAACCATGCCGGCATTCGTTTACCTTATTCCTGCTATTTTCTTCTTTAGTGTTGGAAATACGCCGGGTGTTATTGCAACCGTAATTTTCTCGTTGCCACCTGCTGTGCGTTTGACAAGCTTGGGAATCCGTAATGTGCCTGAAGATGTTATTGAAGCCGGACATGCTTTTGGTGCCACCGATAAACAAATTCTGTTTAAAATACAGTTGCCACTGGCTAAAACAACTATTCTGGCCGGTATAAACCAGGTAATTCTGCTGGCTCTGTCGATGGTTGTTATTGCATCGATGGTTGGTGCCAAAGGCTTGGGTGCCATCGTTTACCAGGGAATTCAGCAAAACGACATTGCCAAAGGTTTTGAATCTGGACTTGGAATTGTTGTGCTGGCCATTATACTCGACCGTATAACTCAGGCTGTTGCTAAAAAATAAATTATAAATCTTAAAAAAAATTATATTATGCTGAACGTTAAAAAAATAGGAACTCTGCTTGTAGCTGCAACTTTGTTATTTGCAATTACATCATGTTCAAACAGCGGATCGAAAAATAAATCTGCTGAAGTTGAGAAAAAAGAAGTAAACATTTTGTATCCAAACTGGGCTGAAGGTATTGCCTTTACTCACCTGGCAAAGGTGGCACTTGAAGCCAACGGTTTTGAGGTAGAATTAACCAACCTGGAACCGGGATTGATCTACGGCGAATTGTCGAAAGATGATTCAAAAGGAGATGTTTTTATGGATGCATGGTTGCCCAATACCCATAAAGATTATTGGGCTGACTATGGTGATAAACTGGTAAAATTAGGCGAGTCGTTTAGTAACGGTACTACCGGCCTTGTAGTTCCTTCGTATGTAAGCATTAACTCTATTGAAGAGCTGAACGCCAACAAAGACAAGTTTGATGGCGAAATTATCGGAATTGGTAGTGGTGCAGGTATTCATGCGAACACTGAAAAAGCTATTGAAGAGTATGATCTGGATTTCGAGCAGATTACATCGAGTGGACCGGCCATGGTTGCCAGCCTTGAAAAAGCGATTAAAAACAACGAATGGATTGCTATTACGGGATGGAAACCACACTTTAAATGGGCTAAAAACGATTTGAAATATTTGGAAGATCCAAAGGGAATTTACCCAAAAGATGTTTGTGCAATTATTTCGCGCAGAGGATTTGCTGAAGATATACCTAAAGCAGGCACATTCTTTAAAAACTTCAACCTTGACGAAGCTCTGCTTTACGATTTGATGGGTAAAATTTCAGACTCGGGAGAAGAAGCCGGCGCACAGCAATTTTACGATGCTAATAAAGCAATGATCGATGCCTGGTTTAACTAAACCCGGTACGATTGCAAAATTTTATCATATAAAAAATGGCAGGTAAGGTTTTCCTTTCCTGCCATTTTTATTTCCACCGGAAGCCGTTTAAACGCCTCTCTTGTGGTATTTTAAGTCACGTTCAATCGCTTCAATCATTTTTCCGGCAATATCTTTATTCGAAGCTCCTTCTACCCCTTCAAGTCCCGGAGAAGAATTTACTTCAAGTAGTAACGGCCCGTTTTTTCCTCGGATGATATCAACACCGGCAACTTTCAGATTTAGGGTTTTTGCTGCAAGAATTGCAATACGCCGTTCTTCAGCAGTAATTTTGGTAATCGACGCTGTTCCTCCCATGTGAATATTTGCCCTGAACTCGCCCGGAGCGGCTGTTCGCATAATGCTGGCCACCACTTTTCCATTTACTACAAAACAGCGGATATCCTTGCCATCTGCTTCTTTTACAAACTCTTGTACCAAAATATTGGCGCGAAGGCTTTTAAAGGCGTTAATCAAACTCTCTGCAGCCTTTTTTGTTTCGGCCAAAACTACTCCTTTTCCTTGTGTTCCTTCCAACAGTTTTACAATAAGCGGAGCACCGCCAACCATCTGAATCAGTTCGTTGGTATCAAGTGGCGAGTTGGCAAAACCGGTTGTAGGAATTGGTAGGCCATTATTGATTAGCAACTGCAAGGCATACAACTTATCGCGCGACTGGGTAATTGCCGATGCCGTGTTCAGCGTGTAAACGCCCATTGCTTCGAAATGCCGCGTAAGCGCACAACCATAAAAGGTGGCACTTGGCCTGATTCGCGGGATAATGGCATCAAACTCATTCAAAACACGGCCACCACGATAATGCATTTCAGGATTTTTACCATCAAGTTTTATGTAGCAGTCTTTCAGGTTCAGAAACTCCATTTCGTGGCCATGCTCCTGCCCTGCTTCCATAATTCGTATGTTGCTGTATAATTCGGGATTACTGGCCAGTAGTCCGATTTTTAAACCTGTAGGGCGAGTAATATTTGTATAGTAATACGATGCAATACGTTCTTTGGAAAGCTCGCCCAAATGGAACGATTCTTCCGGATCGACCAGTATTTTCCCCGACATGGCTTGCCGTCCCAGCAGCATTCGGTAACCCATCGAGTCGCGGTTGGTAAGGGTAACCTCAATTTCCCATGCTTCACCTGCGATCGACAGCACTGTTTTTATTACAAAACGTACTTCGCTATTGCCACTCGAGCTTTTTACTTTTCGTTTATCTAATAATGGTGCCTCACAGTTAATGGTTGTTTTTCCATCTTTTTGCAGCGGATGTACATCAAAACTAATCCACGGCTGGCCATTCTTTTTAAACTGATTAATATTTACCGCATGCAGTGCTGAAGTTTTTGCCCCGGAATCAATCCGGGCTTTTATTCCCGGAATATTTAAATGCGGCAAACCACACCACTCTTCACTACCAATAATAATTTTTTCTGCATTCATTTTTCTAAAATACTAATTATAAGGCTTTTTTGCAGCCTCCTGCTGAAAATTTATTGGTTTAGTTAAGTGCTGCAATATAAATATCTTTTTCATACGGCAATCACCTCATATGTTAGATGTAAAAAATATGTTGAATAGCGTTATTGATTGTATTTGGGCGAGTAATGAGGCATAAAAAAGCCTGAAAAATTTCAGGCTTGTAAATTAGTCGAAAGCGACTCTATCTGTGATTTGTTTTGTGTTCTTAATTATGTTTCAAAAATAGCTTATTCCCTGCGGGCAATAGCAAATAATCTTCTTAATTTCAGCTATTAAAAGGTTTGAAATTACCGGTAAAAATGCTTAACCAATATCAGCTTTTCTGAACCAGGCATGAGAAAGCTGCTAAAAAGAGAAAGCCACCCATCAATATAAATGATAAGCGGCTCTCGATATATGTGGTTTTTTATTTTTCTGATTATCCGGCCATTACAGCGTCAACCTCTTTCAAAATAGTACGTTTGGTTTTTACTCCAACAATACGACCGGCTTCTTTTCCGTCTTTTAAAATCAGCATGGTTGGAATATTGCGAACTTTAAATTTTTGTGCCAGTTGCTGGTTATGGTCTACATTAACTTTTGCCACCATAAAATCAGTTTGGCTGTCGGCAATTTCGTTTAATGTTGGTGCAATAATTTTGCATGGTCCGCACCAGGGAGCCCAAAAATCAAGCAATACAACTCCGCGTTTTGTTGCTGCTTTAAAGTTTTTATTATTCAGCACTTTAATCCGTTTGCTGTTTGCCACCGGTTTGGCATTTTTCATTCGAAAATAATTTACTGCAATTAATGCTACCAACGCGGCAAGAACAACCGCAATTACAATTAGTGTAGTCGACATAACTTTATTCTATAATTTTAATTTCAGAAGTAATTTCGATTGCTTTTCTGTAAAGCGCACTTACTCCACAATATCTTTCTTCCGACAAACTAACTGCTTTTTTTAGTTTCTCCAAAGGAAGATCTTTACCTTTAAACGTATAGATAACATTCATTTTATAATACTGTTTCGGATGCTCGTCGGTTAAATCACCTTCAACGGTTACATTAAAGTCTTCCACTTCAACGCGCATTTTTTTCAGAATCGATACCACATCCATTCCCGTGCAGCCGGCAAGTGCCGTAAGCATAAGCGGTTTCGGACGCGGACCACGGTTCTCGCCCCCAACAGCCTCCGCTGCATCAAGCATTATTTTGTGTCCATCTACTTCGGCCTCAAAGGCCATTTTATCTTTCCAGCTAACTTTTACTTCTTGTTTTGCCATATTAAAATAGGTTCTTTAATTACCAAACTGCTCGTCAAGAATAGCTGTAACCTGCTCGTGAGTTTGGATACTAGTAGTTGCTTTGGCCACTTTTCCGTTTTTGTAATACATGGTGAACGGAAGTCCCATAAAACCGCTGCATTCAGGTGCATTACGAATTGGCGCGGCCTCGGGATTATCAAAAGCCATAACCATAAATTTTACGTTGCTACGCTCCTTCTCCAAACGTTCCATAACATTGTATACCGGGAAACACATAGGGCCCATGCGGCCACAACATACCATTACATTTTCGTTTTCGGCCAGTACTTTTTCCAATTCTGCTGCCGATTCTATTTCAGGTAATCCTGTTCTTAAAAGTTTCATTTGTGTTCGTTTTAATTTGTTATTTCTGTTATAATTTTTTTATCCGATTCCAGTTTTCCACAACGATAGGCCTCAATAATTTGCCCGGCCGAAACCATTGGCACACCTACAAACAAATTAATTTTCTCTGAAGTAAAAATGCCAATTAATTCTTTTTTTATGCGGTGAAGAATAATGTCTGTAATGCCATTATTTTTAATCCACAAGCGAACTTCATCTGCATTGGAGAAATCGATAACTTCTTTTTTAGAAATGGTTGTATTTTTTGTGTCCATATCATAAAAGGCAAAGTGCGAACACCCGCACAGATACTCGCTAATTTTTTTGTTCGCTATAGGTATGGCTACTTTTTTCATTTTTTTTCTTGTGAAAAACAGAGTGCCTAAATAATAGTGCAACTCTGTTTTATCTCCCCTCTATTCAAACCTTATTAAAATCAATATCATTATGAAAAACCAATACACAAAGATAAACAGCAGTGAAATACCGCCCACGAAAAGGGCCCTGAAGTCTGTCGGTTCGTAAACTGAAATTTGACAGTTTCATTCCTGTCGTATGATAGTTTAGTACCGATTAGAAATTAAAATGAGCCTTTTGTTCGAAAACTCCAAAAGCCTCTTTAATTTTCTATCGGCACTAACTCCCGAAGTTTCGGGATAATCTCAAAGTTTCGCCAGGCCTCACTTTGAAATACAATTGGTATAGCTTGGTTAATCGTAATTCTTATGTAAATTTGGAGAAATATCAGATTCATAATTGGATTTAACGGACAACATAAAAAACTTAGACGACCTGAATGCATATAAAACCCGCGTTCAGTACCTAAAAGGCGAAACGATTTTTAAACAGGGGGCGTTTGCACCTTATGTAATGTACGTTGTTGAGGGGCTGGTAAAAGTGTACCTGCAAACCGGAATTGATAAAAACATGAGTATCAGTGTAGCTTCCGAAGGCGAATTTCTGGCGTTTTCGTCGGTGTTTGGCGAACCGGTACACACCTACTCGGCACAGGCTATTAGCAACACCCAAATTTGTATGATCGAAAAAGAAAGCCTGAAAAAGATTCTGTTGGAAAACCCGGAATTTGCCTTAAAGATTACCTCGCAAAACTACCGTAACGAAAGGCATTTGTTTGAGGTGATCAGAAATATTTCGTATAAACAAATGCGAGGAAAACTGGCTTCTGCCCTGCTCTACCTAAGCCAGGAAGAATTTCTGAAAAAGAATATATTTGAGTTTCTTACCCGCCAGGATATTGCCGATTTTGCGTCTATTTCGGCAGAAAGCGCCATTAAGTTTCTGAAAGAATTTGAGAAAGAAAACATTGTTACACTTAATGGCAAAAACATTATTATTGACGATGCGGCTCAATTGCTGAATATCAGCAAAAACGGCTAATATTAAATGAGAAAGTAATTTATATTATCTCATCACTTCATTGTTTTTCATCCGGTTATTTCGTACTTTAAAAATCAAATTATTACGTCTCAACTGAGGTAGTTTTTAGATTTATATTTATTCGAAATAATTCAACACTTTTACTCGTAAATGACCAATTATAAGGAATCTTCACCGATTAATTTAAATCCACCATCAAGGAGTAAAAATGTATTTTCCGATATAAGGAATTTTCTAATAAATAAGCCCCAAAAGCCGACTTTAATTAAATTTGAATCGGAAGAAAACCGGAAAGACTACAACAGGCGGGTGCTGCAGCGTGTAGGTATCGATGTAAATAAAAACTTTGTTTTAAACGTTCATAAAATTGGCGTAAATGCCCCGGTTGGCTATATCTTCAATGAATTACTCAACTGGAACGGCGATTCAACCTGCTGGCCCAACCACGTTGCCAAAGTTGAACGTATTAATAATGAGATCGAAAATATCGAGATTCTTCCGTTTGGTCTTAAAAAGTATCCTTTTGGCTTAAAAAAGAGCTTTCTGGGCATGGACTTAATTCCCTTGTTTAAGCTGCATTCAATACGAATTAAAAGTACCCCCGATGCATTTGATTTTGATAACGCCCGTTATTTATTATACGATTGCACCGGAGGATACCCCATTGGCATTTTTGTTATGTACGTACGTTCACCAATTGAAGAGATGGGCGAAATTGCTCAATCCCAGCTCATATTTGCCGTGAGTTTTAATTTTTACGGAAAAGAAAAAGAGGCCAACAAGCTGGTAAATAAAATTTGGGAAAGTGTGCATAACCGGGTTACTTCAAACGTTTTAAACCGGGTTAAACAGTTAAGCGAATGGCGCTTGCAAAAGATGGCTAACGATATGGAGTATTTATAGTTGAGCTCTTCTAAGTTCGATTCCTAACCCTTTCAAAACGAATTTTTACTCCGTTCCCTTCTCTGGCTTTTTAAATATGCCATTTACCGTATTAGCCAGTAATAACATTACTGTTGCGGGATGCAATACCCGCCTTAAAATATCGGTGTACGGGGCACTTCCGGTAAACGTATCCCATAAAACCGAACTCATTCTTCGTTTGTCGTTTACCTTCTTCTGTTCGTTAACTACCATTCGAAATATTCCTTTCTTGAGCGCTGATGATCTTTGGATGATTGTAGTCACCCAGAAAATAAATTTCCCAATGGCATTGTCTCTGTTTAAGCGGGTACATTCAGGTTGATAGTGCCTTTTAAAATCAGATTCGGACACTCCACTGAACAACGCAGTTTTTGCGGCCGCTTTGGCGGTTATATAAGCTGCTCCAATTCCGTTTTTATACAGTTTTGATGATGCGGAGTCACCAATCAGCACCACACGGTCAGAATAGGCATAATGCGCATTCTTTATATTAATACCGGGGAAACACTGACAAGGCATAATTTTGTCAATATCCAATCCTTTTGGGAAACATCGCTGAACGGCCTCGCTGTATAGAAAGCTGTCAACAATCTCTCCGGTAATTTGCTTTCCCAATAAAACCAGGGTTACGTATTGTCCTTTTGGAATGAGTGCCCCGAATTTTATGTTTTTCAGATTGAGAAGAAAAACGTGCATCGAATTCCCAAAATATTGATTAATCAGTTCGTTGCCCAGTTTAAATTCGCAGATATACGTTCTTGTGGTTTCAGGAGGAATAAAAGCCGGAGCAACTTTTTTAAACAAAGAAAATGAGCGTGGATTTAATCCCACCGACCCAACAACCAGGTCGTAATTCGCTGAATTAGTTTTCGTTTGAACGGTAATCCCAGTCTCGTTTCGTTCCAAACTGCTTACCTTTTCATAAATGGTATGAACTCCTTTATCCTGGCAGAGCTCCAATAAATAATTGTCGAAACTAACCGAGTCAATGTTTTCACTTCCCAGGGGGCCAAATCCCCTGAACATGGAGGCGATCTTTTGGTCTTTTAATGGTGTTTCAATTAAGGTTGCACCTTGCTCCATATGAAGCTTATACGATTCGATTCCGCGACGTACAACGTTCGCTGGCAGAACAATTCCGTCGGAGGATAAGGCCTGAATCAATGACTCTGAAACGATTCCGCCACATCGATTGCAGCCTGCCGGGCCGGCTACATGAAAATTCTTTGCTTCGTAAATGTCAATGTGGATGTTGATTCCTCTTTGTTCGGCAAAACCAAGTGCGAAATAAGCAAAGAAACTTCCGGCCGGACCACCGCCAATAACAGCAATTCTAGATCCATTACCGATATTAAAGTTTTTGTTTTTATTCACTTTCGCCAGGTTTAGTTTAACTATCAAAACAAGTGTGAGGGAAAAACTTTCTAAAAAAGTACTGGAGGAAAAATGGTTAATACTTTGAACTGCCAATGGACCGGAGTCCGGTATTTTTATGTGTTATATACCATTTAATTACAATAAAGGTTACAGTATACCCGACTGTTACAGTAGGGTTTCATGGCTCGGTATTAAAACTTGTAATCTGTTTTAATCCATATAATGATTTGATAATAAAAAAAATCCATGTTCTTTTGTTGCATAGAATTTATAGGCACAGCATACTTAATATGAGACTTTCGGAAACACAAAAAGACCAAATAATAAATGAATTAAAGATTTCGGCCATCCGTAGTAGTGGTCCCGGCGGACAAAACGTGAACAAGGTAAACACTAAAATTGAGCTGCGTTTTGACCTGAATGACACCGCTGTTTTTACCGAAACTCAAAAACAAAGGCTTGCCACTAAATTAAAGAACCGAATAAATCTTGATGGAGTAATTGTATTTTTTGAGAGCAGCGAACGCAGTCAATTAAAAAACAAACAGCAAGCCATCGCCAAACTTATAGAGCTGATAGAAAAGGCCTTAACTCCTGTTAAACGCAGAGTAAAAACAAAGCCTACCATTTCGTCGAAATTAAAACGACTGGAGAAGAAAAAACAACATTCAACTAAAAAACAATTGCGTCAACGGCCTGATTTGTAATTGGGGAAATTGATAAAATGATAAATTGCAAAACTTCTAAATTGAGCGTAAGTTAAACTATATGAAGAAGCTGTGTACAGCCAATAATAAACACATCTGCAATCAAAAATCGTTAATCATCATTCTTAAATATTTCAGTCGTTTTGCACCAAATATTACCACAGACTTTACCCCCTGTTTTTTGTATTCTGATTTGTAGTTTGCCGGTATCAAAGTATTTTTTGTTTCTTTACAGCTAAATCTTAAGGTAAAGCATGCGTAACATTCTGGAGAAAATAGGAAAAATGATCATCAACTTTGTTGACTGGTTTTATTTTCCATTCCTGCAATTTCTTCCGCGCGAAATCTTTCGCTATGCCACCACCGGTGGAGTTAACACGCTGCTCGACATCAGTTTGTATTTTATCTTCTACCGTTTTGTAATCAAAATGCAGATCGTTGATCTGGGTTTTATTGCAATTAGTCCGCACATTGCCGCTTTTCTAATTGTTTTTCCGATAACCTTTACAACAGGCTTCTTTTTAGCGAAATATGTAACGTTTACTGCGTCGGAATTAAAAGGGCGCATTCAACTGTTCAGGTATTTGCTTACCGTTGGCGGATCGATTCTGCTTAACTATATTTTTCTGAAATTCTTTGTTGAATATTGCGGCATGTATGCCACTCTTTCGAAACTGTTAACTACCATTCTGGTAGTTGTTTACAGCTATGTGGCTCAGCGCTATTTTACCTTCAAAACGGGTAAAAAGCTGCTTGCAGCCCGAAATCGTTCGTAAAAATTCACTCTGGTTAACATTTGTTTTGCGGATTGTACTATATTTATTAGCCGTATGGAAGAGTACCGTATTAAATATTATCCAACCATTTTACAGGGCATTCACCTTGTAATTCTTTACATTTTTATTCAAACCGTTGTTGATTTTCCGTTGGCCGTAATCGATTATTACAAAGGCACCGAATACCTTTATAATCCCGTCAAAAAAATTGCACTTGGCGTAGGTTCTGTAGTGTTTATCCTTCTTTACGGAATCCGAAAAGCAAAAGCTCCGGTTTTGGAAATCTTCCCCATTAAACTTTTTAATCCTTTGGTGTTTATTCCAATCGTAACATTTCTTTGGGGTGCGCATAATATTCTCGAAGATGTTAACATATGGGTTGAAAAGCTGTTACCTGCCCCACCCTGGTTTTGGGAACTTTTCGATCGTATTTTTGAGGGCGACTATGGTTTTATGGGCGCTTTCCTAAAAGTGGCTGTTGTGGCTCCTGTTATTGAGGAACTGATTTTCAGAGGCCTGATATTTAATGGCTTCAGAAAGAACTACAATGGTTTTGTTGCCGTATTTATGTCGGCACTTTTATTTTCCCTTTTTCATTTAAATCCATGGCAAATGCCGGCTACGTTTCTGCTGGGGTTACTGCTGGGCTGGTTAATGTTGCGCACCAATAATATTTTTGTAGCTATTATCGGTCACTCCATAAATAATGCGATGGTGTTGCTAACCGTAACCTACTGGCAACAAATTCGCGAACATTCCATCTATCTTTTAGAGCGAAATAACCTGTTGCTTCTAAGTGCACTTGTTATGGCCCTTTCTGTTGTGCTTATGTATTTCACAAGTATTCCGTGGTTTGGCAAACGCCGACGATAAGCGCTTGTTCACCGAATATTTTCAACCCGATAAAGAGGAAACACTATTTTTACGCCCGTAATTAATATTCTAAATATGGACATTCTATTAATCGTTTTAGGAGCAGTTTTTATTATCAGCGGAGTTTTAGGTTGCGTTTTGCCCATTATCCCCGGGCCTCCATTAAGTTATATTGGTCTTTTGTTGCTTCATTTCACCGAACGTTATCAGTTCTCTTCAAAGTTTCTGATTATATGGGCTATAATTACAGTGGTAGTGTATGCACTCGATTACCTGATTCCTGCATGGGGAACTAAAAAATTCGGCGGAAGTAAACGTGGCGTTTGGGGCAGCATTATCGGCCTGGTAATAGGAATGTTCTTCTTCCCTCCTTTTGGCATAATAATCGGACCGTTTGTTGGTGCTGTAATTGGAGAACTTACCGTTGGTAAAGACTCGGGAGCAGCCTTAAAATCGGGTTTTGGATCGTTTATGGGATTTTTGGCAGGGACACTGCTAAAGCTTATCGCATCGGGAATGATGACCTGGTATTTCGTAAAAGAAATGATTGTTTAACATTTAGAATATAAACAAAGCCCCGTTTATAATATTTTCAATTCATTTTAGTTTGATAACCAAGAACATTGTTTAAAATAATACTTTTGTCGCGTGGCAAAAAAGACAACAAATACAACTTCCCGGACCAAAAAGCCGGTGAACAGAAAAAAAGGTAAATCGAAGAAAACAGGTAAAAAATATCCGTTACTCAGTTTTATTTTTAAAGCGGGAGTGGTATTATTCTTACTCGGATGTTTGTTCTTTATCCTGGTTTTCCTGGGCGTATTGGGCCCGGTTCCTTCAAAGACGCAGTTACATCAGATAAACAATCCACTGGCTTCGGAAGTATATTCTGTTGACGGAAAAATACTTGGCCGGTATTACGTCGAGAATCGAAGTTATGTCTCATTCGACGAAATTTCACCGAATGTAATAAATGCCCTTGTTGCCACTGAAGATTCGCGTTTTTACGAGCATCGCGGTATTGACGAAATTGCCCTTGCACGGGTGCTTTTTAAATCGATTATTTTACGCAACGATGCTGCCGGAGGTGGAAGTACCATCAGTCAGCAAATTGCGAAAAACCTGTTTCCACGGGTTGATTACGGGCCATTATCGATGCCGGTAAATAAACTGCGCGAAGCAATTATTGCCTATCGTTTGGAGCGTATTTATAACAAACAGGAAATTCTGGCTTTATACCTTAACACGGTTCCTTTTGCCGAAAACACTTTTGGAATTGAGGTAGCTGCCGAGCGTTTTTTCTCTAAATCGCCAAAAAGTTTGGATGTGCACGAAGCGGCAGTTTTGGTGGGCATGTTAAAAGCCAACAACTATTACAATCCGCGAACACATCCCGAGCGTGCCTTAGGCCGCCGCAATGTGGTTATCGACCTGATGGTAAAGAATAATTACCTGAATGCTGCCGATGCTGCCAAATACAAAGAAAAGCCGCTTGGAATGCATTACCGACTGATTTCGTATAACCAGGGACCTGCTCCGTATTTTCTGGAGCGTTTAAAACCCGAATTACTGGAATGGTGCGAAGACAATGTAAATGAAAACGGCCAGCCATACAACCTTTACACCGATGGTTTGAAGATTACCACAAGTATTGATTATAATCTTCAGCGCTACGCACAGCAGTCGGTTAAAGAATACATGAAAAACCTGCAAACGGTATTCGACAACCACTGGAAATCGAGAGATATTTTCAGAGAGAAACCGGAGGTTTTAAAAAGTGCTATTCAGAACCTGAATACCAGCGGAGACAGCTACGCTGATGAGTTGAAAAAATATTCGGCAAAAACGCATGCCTCGTTATTTACCTGGGATGGTGTTGAAAATATGGAGGTTTCGCGCCTTGATTCATTAAAACACTACCTGAAAATGCTAAATGCAGGATTTATAGCCATCGATCCGCACACTTCGCACTTAAAAGCCTGGGTTGGCGGAATCGATTACCGTTTTTTTAAGTACGACCATGTTACTGCTCCGCGGCAAACCGGATCAACATTTAAACCGTTTGTGTACCTGGCAGCGCTGGAAGAAGATATTTCGGCTGATACCTATTTTGTAAATCAGTACAAGGTTTACGAAGAGTATAAAGACTGGGCACCGCGGAATTCGCACAACGAATATGGCGGCTACTACTCCATGAAAGGAGCTTTGGCAAAATCGTTAAACACCGTTTCGGTTGATGTATTATTGGAAGCCGGAATTGATGAAACCATCGATATTGCGCGGGATCTTGGTATTTCGGCCGATCTCCCCGATTATCCTTCTCTGGCACTGGGAGTAGCTTCAGTATCACTAAAAGAAATGGTGGAAGCTTTTGCCGGCATTGTAAACGATGGAAAACCGGTTAAAGCGAATTACCTGTTGCAAATTGCCGATAAGAACGGAAAAGTTCTTGAAACATTTAATTATGATTTGCCTTACGAGCCGGTGGTTTCACCTGAAAATTGCAGGGCGGTAATAAATATGATGGAAGCAGTGGTTGACGGCGGAACCGGACGGGGAATCCGTACCGTTTATAAAATTCCGGGCGATTTTGCAGGGAAAACCGGTACCACACAAAATAACTCGGATGGCTGGTTTATCGGTCTTACACCCGAGCTGGTAACCGGTTGCTGGGTAGGCGCCGACGATCCGCGTGTACATTTCCGTACAACAACCTATGGGCAGGGTGCATATATGGCTTTGCCAATTGTAGGAAAGTTCTTTTATAAAACTTACCACGACAAAAAATTTGAACACCTGCAATACAGCACTTTCCCCGATCCGGAACCGGAATTACTTGCTATGTTAAACGAACCGGAATACAAGGAAGTACTGGACATTGAAAAACACGGCTTCGATTTTGCCGGTATTTTTGGGAAGAAAGAAAACGAAAACCTGAAAGACAGACCAGACGTTAAAGCGGAAGAGAAAGAAAAAGGTCAGCTCTGGAAAAAAATCAAAGGTATATTTAGTAAAAAAGACAAATAGCAAAATTAAGCAAAACGATCATCGGAACGGTGTTTGGCGGGTAAGTCATCGTCTTTCGAATCCAACCAGCCAGAAATTGCATCTGGGCGGTTATCCACTTGCCTGAAAAAAGGTTTGATATCGATCAGTGGTGTTCCATCTAACATATCGGCGCCTCGAAACCAGATTTTATTTCCTTCAATTTTAAGTAACTCAACGGTTGACAATCCAATTGGCGATGGGCGTTTGGGCGATCGTGTGGCAAAAACACCATGCTCTTTGTCGTCCATAAAAGGTTTTACTTTTAGTTTATAGCCGTCAACACGATGAAGATGGTAAAGCAAAATCAAATTCGAAAATCCCTCAAGCCCTTCCAAGGCCGTTGCTAAATTCGGTTCCAACTCAATGATGCCGGTATACTCTTTTGCACCTACCGACTGAATTGGAATGTTTGCAATGGTTTTATGTGGTGTAGAAATCGTACCAATTATACTTAATTCAACTTTTTCTAATTCTTTCATAATCTGTCTTTTGAACTGATGATCAAAATAGTAAATAATACAGACATTAGTGAAGCTAATTTTTTCTTATTCGTGTGCTAAAATATTTTTTAATTTTTACTTAAATTAGCAGCCACAATTCGGGATGTAGCGCAGTCCGGTAGCGTACGTCGTTCGGGACGACGGGGTCGCAGGTTCAAATCCTGTCATCCCGACCAAATGGAACCTTTCCGCTCTTGCGGGAGGGTTTTATTTTTGGAATAAAACTGGATGACAATCGAAGTGAAACTCTAAAAAGAAAACGCTTCGAACGAAGTGAGAGAAAGGTTTTAGGTTGAGTATCCCTCCCACTTTCGCTTTCTAAACATATACCCTGCCATTTTCAGCTAAGTTCCTCAACTTCAGTAAAAACATATCAAGATTCGGGCACAAAGCACTTGTTTTTCATGTTCATGTGCTTTATAGTCCACCTGTTTTACCCAATACTCCACCCTATTTTCTTTTTTGTTTTCAATCTTTGACCGTAATTTTTATACCTGACTAATACAATAAAGCAAGAAGCAGAAGCATTGCAGAATACGATCTGTAAGAGTTCCTGGTTTTAGTCTACGGGTAAAAGTTGGTATTATTAAATTTAATCAAACAATCAGAAATAAATCAATGAAGAATCAAAAACTTAGCTTATTGGAAAAAATTGGCTACGGATCGGGAGATGCTGCCGTTAACGTGGTTATATCTTCCATGTTCCTTATTATCACTTATTTTTATACCGATATTTTTGGTCTTAAACCCAAAGATGTCGCTCTTATGTTTCTGCTGGTTCGGCTTATCGATGCTGTCAGCGATCCGCTGATGGGGTTAATAACAGACAAGTATAAATTTAAAGGAGGCCGGTTTCGTCCTTACTTTTTGTTTCTGTCGGTTCCTTTCGGAATTTCGGTTTTTCTAACCTTCACCACGCCGGGTTTTGATTATGCCGGAAAACTGATATACGCCTACATTACCTATATTTTTGTAACACTGATGTTCACATCGGTTACCATTCCTTATATTTCGCTAATTGGGGTTTTAACCAACGATCCACAGGAACGCCTGTCCGCAAACGGGTACCGCCTTTTCTTTGCAAAGGTTGCTGCTTTTATGGTGTCGATCGTGGTTCCTATTCTGGCCGAAAAGTTAGGACGCGATGATATGGGAAGAGGCTACCAGCTGGCTATGGGGCTAATGGCGCTTATGGGAACTTTGTTGTTTTTGTTCAGCTACTTTACCACCAAAGAGCGTATTGAACACGTTGTGGATAAAAAGCCCTTACTCGAGCAATTTAAATTGCTGATCAGAAATAAACAGTGGCTTATTCTGTGGGGATCGTGCCTGTCGGGAACTACCGGTTATGTAATCCGTAGTTCGGTGGCTATTTTTTATGCAAAATATTACCTGGGTGGCGATGCCGGAATGCAATCCACTTTTATGGGAACCGGTGTAGCAGCCGCTATTTTGGCTATGCCTTTGTCAACGCTTATCACCAAGCGCTTTTGTAAAGTAAAGCTGTTCTGGATGTCGCAGTTTGGGGTGGGCGTACTAAGTGTTTTGATGTTTGTATTGGTTAAACCACAACCCGATAGTGTACTGTTGGCTTATGTGCTTTATTTTATCCTGTCGTTAGTGGTTGATGTGCACGCACCTGTATTTTGGTCGGCCATTGCCGAAGCAGTTGATCACGGTCATGCAGAAAGTGGAAAACGTGTGTCAGGACTGGCATTTGGAGGTATTTCTTTTGCACAAAAAGCAGGAATGGGAATTGCCGGAGCCGTAGTTGGCCTGTTGCTTGATGCGTTTGGATATATTCCCGATGCCATTCAAACAAAAACAGCACTTACCGGACTGGCAATTATGCTAACTCTAATTCCGGGTGTTTTTCATGTGATCAACGGAATGTTGATCTACCGTTATAAAATCACCGACAAATATTACGAAACGATAAAAGCAAAAATTCACATTTAAGATGGATACTACAGGAAAAAATGCGCCATTGGTTGAGCAGCGCGCCGATCCGTTTGTGTACAAGCATACTGATGGTTACTACTACTTCACCGGCTCGGTGCCAACTTACGATCGCATCGAGCTTCGGAAAGCAAAAACTATTGAAGGCTTAAAGGAGGCTGAAACGTTTGATGTATGGTTCAAGCACGAATCTGGCCCGATGAGCCGCCATATCTGGGCTCCCGAAATTTATTACCTCGATGGCAAATGGTATGTTTATTTTGCCGCCAGCCAAGAGGAGGACATTTGGGCGTTACGACCTTATGTTTTGGAGTGCACCGGCCAGGATCCTTTAAAAGATGAGTGGATTGAGCTGGGACAAATGCAGCCTGCCGATGGCGATGAAAAAACATTTATCGACTTTTCGCTCGATGGAACGGTATTCGAAAATAAGGGCAAACGCTATTTTTGCTGGGCCGAAAAAACCGGTGGGCAGTTTGCTGCTTCTAATTTATATTTAGCCGAAATGGAATCGCCCATTAAACTGAAAACCGTACAATTTATGCTTACTACACCCGATTACGATTGGGAAAGAGTAGATTTTTGGGTGAATGAAGGACCGGCAGTCATCAAAAATAAAGGTAAAATCTATATTACGTTTTCGGCAAGTGCCACCGGCGCCTGTTATTGTATGGGAATGATGGAAGTCGATGAAAATGCAGATCTGCTGGATCGTAATTCGTGGAAGAAATCGAGATATCCGGTTCTGGAAACCGATTACGAAAAGAAAATATATGGTCCGGGACACAACTGTTTTACCGTGGCTGAAGATGATTTAACGCCACTTTGTATCTATCATGCCCGTGATTATGAGAAAGCTGTTGGCGATCCTGCAGTTGTTCCTGCAAGCGATAAACGGCCACTGAAAGAAATTATTGAGGATTCGTTGTACGATCCAAACCGTCATGCACGAGTTATGGAGGTTAAGTTTGATGTTGACGGCAGACCGGTGTTTGAGTTTTAGTTGAAACGATTATAAGCCGAAAAGGTAAAACCAAATTGGGGGGCAGTATGAAACAATACAGTTCCCCAATTTTTATTTTGCTCAATGCTCGGAGTAGTCATCATATGCTCCAATAGTGTTGCAACAAGAAAGCACGGTTAGATTCCCAAAACAGCAAAACACATCAAAACCGAATTAAATACTTACTTGTTGGTCAATCTTGTCAGAATAGGTATTTTTACGACCAGGTTTTAAACTGGGCATATTTATGGTAAAACTGTCGGGTAAATTCTTTGTAACTTTCCTTATCATCATTTGTGGTATTATAACAGATACCATATTTGCAAAATCGACCGAGCAAATCAGGCTAAATGTGCTTACCACAAACGACGGACTTCCACAAAATACGGTTGATTTTATTACAAAGGACAGCAAAGGATTTATGTGGTTTGGAACATGGAACGGCCTGTGCCGTTTTGATGGCTACACATTTAAAACTTTTCATGAGCAACAACATGAATGGCTGAAAGGAAATATGATTCAGGCTTTATGTGAAGACGGCGATGGCAACCTTTGGGTTGGAACCGATAAAGGCCTGTCGTTTTTCGACTATCAGTTGTTTCGGTTTTTACCCGTTAATGAGTTGAGCAGTGAAGTACTGAACTCTTCAATTACAACAATTGCCAAAGACGATACAGGTGCAATCTGGGTTGGAACTGAAGAAAATGGATTGTGGAAAATAACAAAAAGCGACGAGGACACATTATTATGCCAAAAACGTTTTGGCGATTTGCTTCCGGCAGAAAATATAAACCATATTTTTATCAGCCCCGAAAAAAGGCTGTTTGTTGGCACCGACAATGGCTTGGCAGTGCTTTCGTTGGACACAGAGAAAATCGTTGACAACTATTCTTTATTGATCGATGAAATAGGAACCATTAGTATACAGTCTGTTTTTCAGGATTCAAGAAGCAATCTGTGGATTGGCACATCTGAAGTGGGCTTATACTATTTCGAAAGCAGTTCAAAAAGTATTCAGTTTTTTGGAGCAACAAATACAAGCGAAGAAGACCTTGATCACCTGACAATTCGCGACATTATTGAAGACCAGAACGGGACAGTTATAATTGGCACGCTTGGCGGACTGAATTATTTCGACCAAAACAACCAAACTTTTTCGCACCTTTCCAACGATTCGAAACTTAGCAGCCCATTTGTAAATTCGTTGTATGCCGATAAGGTGGGCAACATTTGGATTGGTACCGAAAAAGGAGGCATAAATCATTATAACTCCTATCAAAAGCCATTTAATGCGCTTACCCACGAAGCTTCCAATCCTAATTCAATAAGCCACAATACCATCAATTCCATATTTGCCGAAGACGATGTATTATGGGTAGGAACAGCCGGTGGCGGAGTAACCCGCATTAGCGACAACGGCTTAAATACAATCCATTTCCAACATTCAGACGAAAATCCCCAAAGTATAAACAGCGACTTTGTAACCTCTTTTATCCGCGACAGCCAAAACCACCTGCTGGTGGGTACCTGGGGTGGCGGTTTAAACAAATTGCTCTCCGAAAAACAAAATCGTTTTGAAATTCTGATAAACATACCCGGCGACAACAGAAGTCTGTGCAGCAGCTTTATTTCCAGTCTCGAATACCTCGACAACAAACACATTTTAATAGGTACGCGAGGAGGACTTGATATTTATAATCCCGGGGAAAATACTTTCCTGCATGTTCACGAAAAAATGAACATCGATCAGGCGCTCGAAGTTGGTTGTATTTTAACCGACAGCAAAAGCAGAGTCTGGGTGGGTACCGAAAATGGTCTGTACCGTTTCAAACGATCAGAACTACTTGCGCTTGACGAAAATACCGAACAATTCGATTTCGAGAAATATTTAACCGATCCGGCCGATCCAGAATCGTTAGCCGGCAATTATGTTATTTCTTTTTGTGAAGCACACGATGGAACCATTTGGATTGGCACCTACGGAAACGGCATTTGCAAATACATTGAAAACGGGAATGGCGGCAACTTTATTAATTATAACCAACAGAACGGATTATGCAATAATGTTGCCTATGGAATTGAAGAAGATGCTGAAGGAAATCTGTGGATATCTACCGATAACGGATTATCGAAGTTTGATCCGGTTAGCGAAACGTTCCAGAACTACTACTCAAGTGATGGATTGTTGAGCGATCAGTTTTATTGGTCGGCCTCCTGCTCCGACGACCGGGGGAATTTATATTTTGGCGGTGTAGAGGGCCTGAACTATTTTAACCCGGCCGATTTCGAATCGTATCCAAATATTCCGCAGCCGGTATTCACACAATTCTCGGTATTTAGCGATCCGGTGATCATTGGCGAAAAATACCATTCAAAAGTAATTCTGAACGCACCAATAAGCGAAACACAGGAGATCTCGCTCTCCTATAAAGATGCTGTTTTTTCCATCGAGTTTTCAGCACTCGATTATTTTCAGCCGGGGAAAATAAAATACGCCTATCAAATGGAAGGGGTGGATCAAAACTGGGTTGAAGTTTCGTCGAACCGCCGTTTTGCCAACTACACCAACCTGTCGGGGGGCGAATATGTTTTTAAGGTGAAAGCTGCCAACAGCGATGGTATCTGGTCGGAAAACTACACTGCACTTACCATAACCATTGTTCCTCCGTTTTGGGAAACGGCCTGGTTTCAAATACTGGCGGTGTTGTTTATCATCACCATGGTTTTAATTTACATACGCTACCGTACGCAATTCCTGAAAGAACAAAAACGCAAGTTGGAAAAACAGGTTAGGGAGCGTACTTTTAAAATTGAGGAGCAAAAAGAAGAACTTGAAAAACAAAACCAACAAATTGCCAAACAGCGCGACGAAGTAATTGAACTGAACGAAAAGGTTAAGCTGGTTAATCAGTTGCGCCTACGGTTTTTTACCAATATTTCGCACGAATTCCGCACACCGTTAACGCTTATTATCGACCCCTTGGAGCAGTTAATGAAAAATATGAAAGCCGATGTCAACACCCAGAATACGCTAAATATTATTAACCGCAACGCACAACGTTTGCTGCACCTTATTAACCAGTTGCTGTATTTCCGCCGTATTGAAACCGGAAAACTGCAACTATACGTTAGCAAAGGCGATCTGCAAGGATTTTTATACGGTATTTTCGAGTCGTTTAAAGACCTGGCCGAGCACCAGAAAATTAACTACCGCTTTATTGAAACCGAAATAAACGAAGAAACATGGTTTGATGCAGAGAAAGTGGAAAACGTATTTTACAACCTGCTTTCCAATGCCTTTAAAAACACGCCGGCTTCGGGGGCAATCACCTTAAAAGTTGAGAAAATTACAAAAGAACGGGAAGATTGTATTCCAACTCCGTTTGTGGCAATCAGTGTTCTTGATACCGGACGCGGAATTTCCAAAGAACATATGCCCCACATTTTTAACCGCTTTTATAAAGATACAGAATCGGGAAAACAAACCGATTTTACCAGCTCAGGTATTGGTTTGGCACTTACTTACGAGATTGTTCAGGCCTTAAGCGGCGAAATTAAAGTGGAAAGTGAACCTAAAAAAGGCAGCACCTTTACGGTGTGTTTGCCGTATTCGAAAGACCGCTTTGATTCGGAGGCCATTAACGAAACCAATGTGCCCACCGAAATCAATCTTGAAGGCAGGGTAAATGTACTTACCGAGCATATTGTAGCGCGTAACACCAACTACGAACTGGATGAAGTAACATCCGGCAACAAAACAAAACCTACCATTTTAATTGTGGAGGACAATTTCGATTTGCGTAGCTTCCTGTTACAAACACTCCGGTCGGATTACCGGGTATTGGGTGCCGAAAACGGAAAAATCGGTCTGGAAATGGCCAGGAAATATTCGCCCGAATTGATTATCAGCGATGTGATGATGCCTGTTATGGACGGAATTGAACTGTGCAGCCGCCTGAAAAAGAATATCCAAACCAGTCATATCCCGATCATCCTGCTAACGGCAAAAAATATGGTAGAAAGCTGGATTGAAGGACTGGAGACCGGTGCCGACGACTACATTCCGAAACCTTTCAACCTGCAGATTCTGCAAATAAAAATGCGTAACATCATTGAATCGCGCCGAAAAATAAAAAGCATATTCAGCAGCCCTGAACAGGTGGCTCCCGAAAAACTGTCATCAAACAAATTAGACGAGGAGTTTATTACGAAAGCTTACCATGTACTGGAAAAAAATTACAGCGAATCAAACTTTTCGGTGGAACAATTTGCGCGTGAAATGTTTGTAAGCCGAAGTTTGTTGTACAAAAAAATTAAGGCATTAACCGACCTCAATATTACCGATTTCATCAATTCATACAAATTGAAAAAGGCGGTTGAGATGATAAAAACCACCGATCAGTCCATATCCGAAATTGCTTTTAAAACCGGTTTTAACGACCCAAAATACTTCAGTCGTATTTTCAAAAAATTCTACGGATCGAGCCCGAGTGAGTTTTCTAAATAATAATTTACTTGCTGGTTATCAGCTTATTAATCCCCTATAAGCGAGATTTCCTCAATCGTCCACTATCAATATTAAATTGTCCACCATATTGGATACCCTCCCACCGTAATTTTACACTCAGAATTTAAAGTGTAAACCAATTTAATTAATTATGAAGAGAAACTTAACTTATCTATTAGTGTGTTTATTCCTATTCACTTCAGGAATAAGTTTCGCACAACACGCAGTAACCGGTGTTGTGTTCGACGCTGGGAGCAACACCACTCTTCCCGGAGTTAACGTAGTTGAAAAAGGGACTACAAACGGAACGATTACTGATGTCGACGGTAATTTTAATATTTCTGTTTCAAACGAAAACGCAACACTTCAGTTTTCATTTATTGGTTTTGTTGCTCAGGAGGTTCAGCTTGAAGGAAAGTCAAGTATTGAAGTACAACTGCAACAAGATGTATTTGGAATTGAAGAAGTGGTAGCCATTGGGTATGGTACCCAGAAAAAATCGGATTTAACAGGTTCTATTTCTGTTGTTGAAACCGATGAAATGGCCAAAACCGCTACAAACGATGTAAGTAAAGCTTTACAAGGTAAAGTGGCCGGTGTATCCATCCAAAGCTCGGGCGACCCGGGAGCCGCTCCGAAAGTAAAAATTCGTGGTATCACTTCGTTTACCAACAACGATCCGCTTTATGTTATCGATGGTGTTTTTGCTCCGGCAAATGATATCCCAACCGAAAACATCGAATCGATTCAGGTATTAAAAGATGCATCGGCAGCGGCGATTTATGGTTCGCGTGCGGCAAACGGTGTAATTATCATTACTACAAAACGAGGAACAAAAGGCGAAATGAATGTTTCGTACAGTGGGTATTACGGTTTTCAGGAAATTACAGAACGTATGGATGTGCTCGACCGCGAACAGTATCAAACGCTGGTTAACGAGTCAACCAACAATGCAAAAGCATATCCTGAATACAGCGAGCTGTACATTTTCCCTGCAAACGATCCATCAAGTCCTTATTACGTTGATAATGTAAACACCAACTGGCAGGATGAATTGTTTAAAACAGGCCATATTAATAACCAAACCATTTCGGTTAGCGGAGGAAATGAAATATCGAATTTCAGTATGAGTCTGAACTATTTTGACCAAACCGGTACGGTTCAGGGTAACGGCCCAAACTACACCCGATATGGCATAATGGTTAACTCCGATCATAAATTGGGTAAACTAAAAGTGGGCGAATCGATACACTATACTTATGCTAATAGTGATTTGATGTCATTTCTGCACGATGGAACAATGTTAGGTTACACCGCTTCGGCTATTCCTACACTTCCGGTTTACGACGAAACTAAAATGAATGGTTACTCTTCGGCAAGTGCCGACTTGCACGGAGCCTATTCTGCCAATGTTATAGGTATGAATAATTTGATTGAGAGTAATACCAAAAGATATCGTTTAATTGGAAACGTTTATGGTGAGTATGAAATCATTAAAGGATTAAAATACAAGCTTAGTTTAAGTTATGAGCGCACCGACTGGCGCGATTACCACTTTGAACCACTTTACGACCTGGGTTGGTTTGCCGGTTTTTCAAACACCATTGCAAAAATGGATGATAACCGCGGCTATGGCTACACAGGTACCATCGAAAATACTTTGTCGTACAATACAACAATCGATAAATTAACAGTGAATGCTTTGGTTGGACAAAGTGCTCTTAACACATTCATGTCTCGATCATTCGGCCATGCAGAAGGTTTCTCAGAACCTTATTTTAAACAACTCAGTAACGGAGAAGACAGAACAAGCAGTGGCGATGAATTCCAGTCGCGTTTGGCTTCTTATTTCGGGAGAGTAATTCTTGGATACGATGACAAGTATTTGCTGACAGCAACAATACGTCGCGATGGTTCGTCGCGATTCAGTCCGCAAAACAAGTGGGGTAACTTCCCATCTGTAGCAGTAGCATGGAAAGCTCATCAGGAAGACTTTTTAGCTTCAAGCGAATTTATCAGCCAGTTAAAAGTTCGTGCAAGTTACGGTGTGCTGGGTAATCAAAACATTGGAGATTACCGCTACCAGGGTTACATTAACCCATACGCAAGTTATGTATTAAATGGTAACGCAGTTGCCGGTGCAGCTCAGTTTATTCCTGCTTCAACCGACATTAAATGGGAGCAATCGAAAACCACCAACATTGGTTTGGATTTCGGACTTCTTGAAAACAGAATCCTGTTTACAACAGAATATTACATTAAAAGAGTTGATGACCTGTTAGGAACTATTCCTACTCCAACTCACCTGGGGTGGTACGATTGGGAATCACCTGTAAGAAACGCACTATCGGTTAAAAACCAGGGATTTGAATTTAATGCCACTTATCGTAAGGCTGAAGGAGAATTTAAATACAGTGTAAATGCTAACTTCTCTACCCTTAAAAACGAGGTGTTGAGCCTGGGTGAAGGTATTAACCCAATTGACGGAAACTGGAGCCGTACCGATGTTGGTACCGAGGTAGGTGAACTGTATGGTTACGTGGTGGAGAAAGTATTCCAAAGTAAAGCAGAAGTTGAAGCACTGGATGCCAACGCTCCTGACGGTCTTTACCAGGAAAATCTAACCGATGCCGGTGACTTCATGTTCAAAGATCTTAACAACGACAATGAAATTACGGAAGACGACCGTACACACATTGGAAGCGCACTACCAAATTTTTATTATGGTTTTAACTTCAACGCTGAATACAAAAACTTCGATATTACTGTTTCTGCTCAAGGTGCTGCCGGAAACAAAGTTGTTAATGCCATCGGAAATGGTCTTCGTGCCGGTGCCGGTTTAGAAAACATGAGCACTGACCTGATGGACAGATGGAGACCTGGTAATACAGACACAGGAAGACCACGGATAATCCGAGATGATCCAAACCGTAACACAAGAGCGTCAGATTTCTGGTTAGAAGATGGCGACTACCTGCGATTCTCGAACATCGAGTTAGGATACACCTTACCTGCATCAGCACTCGATTTCTTAAACCTGTCATCAGTTCGTTTGTATGGTTCGATTCAAAACGCCATTACCATTACCAAATACTCGGGCTACGATCCTGAGTTTAACAACGACGGGTTATTTAGTCGCGGAACCGACAATGGTGCGGCGGCAAACAAAGCATTTACCGATTTCTCAGGTGGATTACCTACTCCACGAACAATTTTGTTCGGTGTAAAAGTTGGATTTTAATAATAACTAAAAAGTATTATCATGAAATTAAAATATATTTTTCTTGCCTTCTTAACCTTGTTCATGGCATCATGTAACGAAGAGTGGTTGGAGTTAAGCAACCCGAATCTGCAAACTACCGAAACCTTCTGGCAATCGGAAGCTGATGTAAAAGCCGGCGTTAGTGCCACCTATATGGGATTACTTTATGATGGCACCTGGCTGCGTTTTGTACCTTTTGCTTTAAGCCTGAAAGGCGATGATATTCAGAGTTTCAGCCCATGGCGCGTATTAAGTTTAACAGGTAAATTTAACCTGGATGAAGACCCGATTATGGCTCAGTGGCCATGGACCGCATTTTATGGTGTAATTAACCGTGCCAACCAGGTTCTTGAAAACATCGATAATGTTGAGTTTGCCAACCAGGCTACTTACGATCAATACAAAGGCGAAGCTTTATTTTTAAGAGGTTTGTCAAACTATTACCTCGTTTCATTTTTCAGAAATATTCCTTTGGTTATGAACACATACCAAAGTGAAGAAGACTTGTATCCGGAACAGGTAAGTCCTGAAGTTGCCTGGGCAGCTGTAATCGATGATTTTAAAGCTGCAGCCGATTTATTGCCAACAACTTATCCTGAGTCTGATTTGGGGCGCGCAACAAAAGGTGCCGCACTTGCATTTGTTGGCAAATCATATTTAATGAACCACGATTACGAAAATGCATCGAATTATTTAAAACAGGTTATCGATCTTGGCGTATACAACCTGGTTCCTGATTATGCTGATAACTTTACCACATCTAACGAGAACAACTCCGAGTCGATCTTCGAAATTCAGCTCGACCGAAATGTAGGTGGAACAGTATTAGGATGGGTAAGCCAGCCTGCTGCCGACTGGTCGAAAACGTCGGCTCACGCTATTACTTTTGCTCCAACAGGCTATGGTTTTGGCGATGCTGCAGCAACACGATGGATTTTTGATGAATATATGGCTGAAAAAACAGTTGATGGTGAAGTTGACCCACGTGCAACTATTAGCATGAGCTACGATACAACAGCATGTACGATGTACGGAACTCCATTCAGAGAAGCTTTCGATGCGTCGAGATGGGACGATGTTTATATTCGAAAATATACAAACGCCTTTTCTACGGAAGTAGCTAATGAATTCGACTGGCGTTCGGATATCAACGAACGAGTTATGCGTTATGCAGAAGTATTGATGATGTATGCAGAATGTCAGTACGAACTTGGAAATGCCGGAGTAGCCGGACAATACATCCAGATGGTACGCGACAGATCGGATTTAGCCGATATTTCTGCTGATATTGCAAGCATGGGGCGCGAAGAATTCTACAATCAGCTTTCACATGATAAAGTGCTGGAATTTGCTTTCGAAGGAATTCGTTTCGAAGACATTGTTCGCTGGGGTTGGTTATACAACGCCGACAGACTTCAGGAATTAAAAGACCACGATTCAGAATTTTCAGGATTTATCGAAGGCCGCGAATACTTTCCTATTCCACCGGCTGAACGCGACAAAAATCCAAATTATACACAAAACCCGGGTTGGGGAATTTAAGAATATAGATTAATACAGAAAAGGCAGGTCTCTGTTATAGCCTGCCTTTTCTTTCTTTCATCAATGACATGCGACGATCGATCATTACATCAACACTCGTTTTGCTTTTTGCGCTTAATTTTGGCTGTACAACAAAAGTTAAAACAGAGCTTAAAACAACTGCAAAGGATAGCACTCCAATGCAAATTAACAACCCCATTGTTACCGATAAATACACAGCAGATCCGGCTGCTCTGGTTTATAACGATACCGTTTATTTGTATGCGGGACATGATCAGGCTCCGATTGAAAAGAACTTTTACGAGATGAACGAGTGGCTGGTGTATTCATCAACCGATTTGGTGACCTGGAAAGAACATCCGGTGCCGTTAAAGCCTGCAGATTTTGAGTGGGCGGCACACAGCGCATGGGCTGCTCAGGTAATTGAAAAGGATGGTAAGTTTTATTGGTACGTAACCGTTGAACATGGAAGTATTCATGGAAAAGCAATTGGTGTTGCTGTTTCCGACAGCCCTGTCGGTCCGTTTAAAGATGCTTTGGGAAAAGCACTAATAACAAACGATATGACCACGGAACATACAAAAATTAGCTGGGACGATATTGATCCGACTGTTTATATCGACGATGATGGTCAGGCCTACCTCTATTGGGGAAATACAGCTTGTTACTGGGCAAAACTAAAAGATAATATGATCGAACTGGATGGTGAAATACACACCGTTGATCTGCCTAATTTTACCGAAGCCCCGTGGATTCATAAACGTGGCGACTGGTATTACCTGTCATACGCTTATCAGTTTCCTGAAAAAACAGCTTACGCCATGAGTAAATCGATTACCGGCCCATGGGAATACAAGGGAATTTTAAACGAGCTGGCCGGTAATTCAAATACCAATCACCAGGCCATTATCGAATACAAGGGTAACTGGTACTTCTTTTATCACACCGGCGGTATTCAACCTCACGGTGGAAGCTTTCGCCGATCGGTATGTATCGACCGGCTTTATTACAACGAAGATGGAACCATGAAGCGGGTGATCATGACTTCAGAAGGAATTCAATAAATACGACATCAAAATGAAACAAAAATTAATCATACTCATTGCCCTGATCCTTTTTTCAGGAAAGGTATTTTCCCAAATCTTTGTACACGACCCTGTTCTTACGCAACATAACGATAACTATTATCTGTTTAGTACAGGATTGGGAATAACTATTTGGTCTTCACCGGATATGAAAAACTGGACCAGAGACGGCCGTGTTTTTCAGGAAACTCCACAATGGGTTACGGAAACACTGGATGATTTTGCAGGCCACATGTGGGCACCCGACATTATATTCCATAATAATCAGTATTATTTATACTATTCAGTTTCAGCTTTTGGTAAAAACACTTCGTGCATTGGCGTTGCTACCAATCGTACCCTCGATCCGGAAGATCCGGATTATAAGTGGGTCGACCATGGCAAAGTGGTTCAGTCGGTACCCGGAAGAGATGAATGGAATGCCATTGATCCGGCCATTGCTTTTGATGATGAAGGACAGCCCTGGATGTCGTTTGGCTCGTTCTGGAATGGCTTAAAACTGGTAAAATTAAACGACGACCTGAAAACCATTGCGCAGCCCGAGGAATGGCACACCATTGCAAAACGACCAAGAAGCATTGAAATTGATGAAAGCGAGGCTGGCGATGGTGCCATTGAAGCCCCCTTTATCTTCAAAAAGAATGGGTATTATTATCTTTTTGTTTCCTTCGATTATTGTTGTCGCGGAGCGGAAAGCACCTATAAAATCATGGTTGGCCGCGCGAAAAATATTGAAGGACCGTACATTGACAAAGAAGGAAAATCGATGCTTACCGGCGGAGGTTCGCTGGTATTAAAAGGCAACGATGACTGGTATGCAATCGGGCACAATGCCGCTTATACTTTCGATGGTAAAGATTATTTGGTTTGCCATGGCTACGACAGGCACGATAATGCAAGACAAAAACTGATTATCAGGAAAATTAGCTGGGATAAAAACGACTGGCCTGTTGTTGATCAAACGAAATAACGTTCTGCTGGATAAAGAGCCACTCAAAACCACAAACTGGGTTTACCCAAACAAGCCTGTTGAAGTGATGTAGAATAGTAAAAAGCAGAACAATATAACTATGCTTTCTTCTCAATCATTTGAGTTATTGACGGACAAAATAGTAAAGTAAAATTGCACAGAATCAATTCATGAAAAAATATATTCTATACCTGTTTTCAATTATCATGTTCGCAACTTCCTGCAATTCGGGCTCAGCAATTGATCCGGAGCCGGAACCAGAGCCGGAGGAAAAAGTATCGCCACCACGAAATGAGGATTTTGTCGGGCCAACATACTCCGATAATTACACCTCAGTTGCAAGCTGGGCGGCACGTGATCAGTGGAATCTTGCAAACGTACACGACCCTACAATAGCAAAAAGTGGCGATTACTATTACATGTATCAAACCGATGCCTCATATGGTAATGCTCACGATGGGCACGGACATTTTCCGTATCGCCGCTCGAAAGATCTGGTAAACTGGGAATTTATGGGAATGGCCTTTGAAACCGTTCCGGCCTGGGTTAAAGATTCGTTAAACAATAAGCGGGCACAAATGACGCCATCGTTGCCTCCAATTGAAAATCCTGATTACGGATTTTGGGCACCATGCATCCGCAAAGTGGGAAATAAATACCGTTTTTATTACAGCATAGTGATAACTAATCCGATTGTGGGCAATTCAACCGAAACGTCCTGGACCGAACGCGCCTTTATTGGTTTGGCCGAATCAGACGATCTGGCATCAAACCTTTGGGAAGACAAAGGCATGGTTATTTGTTCAGAGCCCGATGGTTTGGAAACGTATACTCGAAGCAGTAGCAACGATTGGAGTGGCTATTTTCAGTTTAATGCCATCGATCCCAGTTTTATTGTTACGCCCGAAGGCGAACACTGGCTGATTTACGGTTCATGGCACTCAGGTATTGCTGCTGTGCAACTCGATCCGGAAACCGGAAAACCATATCAACTTGAAACACTGGAAGATTATGGTGTTCGAATTGCAGGTCGTGGAGATGTGTCGACAAACCGCTGGCAGGCATTGGAGGCACCGGAAATTATATACAACGAAGAAACGGGATATTATTACTTATTCCTGGCCTACGATGAACTTTCCGTTGCCTACAATACACGCGTGGCCCGATCAGAGAATATTACAGGACCGTACTACGGAATAAATGGCGGAAACATTACCGATGGAGATGAATGCTGGCCAATGCTCACACATCCGTATAAATTTTCGGGCAGCAATGGCTGGGTAGGAATTTCACACTGTTGTATTTTTCAGGATGCAGAAACCGATCAATGGTACTTCTCGTCGCAAGGCCGTTTACCGGAAGGTGTACCCGGAATTAATGCTTCAAATGCAGTAATGATGGGGCAGATTCGTGCCATTGAATGGACGGAAGATGGTTGGCCGGTGGTAATGCCCGAACGTTATGCCGCTGTTCCGCAACTGGCCCTTACCGATGATGCCATGTGGGGAACCTACGAGTTGATCAACATGAAATACGAATACCAAACCCAGCAAACATCAACAACTTTTAAACTGAACTCCGATGGTTCAGTCGGTGGAACAATGTCGGGTCAATGGTCATTAAATGCCAGCACAGGAATCTTAACAATTGGCAACCTGGAATTTATAGTTCGCGATGGTTACAATTGGGAGAGTTCGCCCAGAAAAGCTACCATAGTACTTTCCGGGTTAAACGCTCAGGGCCAAGCTATGTGGGGTAAAAAAATCTATTAGAAACAAATATAAAATAACTGAATCATGTTAAAATTAAGAATCACATTAGCTGCTATACTTCTGTTTGCGGTTTCGGTGTCTTTCGCACAAAGTACACTTACGCTGCACACCGATCAGGCAGAGACAAAAATTAACAAAGAAATTTACGGACACTTTGCCGAGCATCTTGGCCGCTGTATTTACGGTGGTATTTATGTTGGCGAAAATTCCGATATCTCGAATACCCGTGGTTTTCGCGATGATGTAATTGTTGCACTTCAGGAAATGGATATTCCGGTATTACGCTGGCCTGGAGGATGTTTTGGTGATACCTACCACTGGAAAGACGGAATTGGCCCGAAAGACGAACGCCCCTCAATGGTAAATATTCACTGGGGCGGAGTTACCGAAGACAACAGTTTTGGAACACATGAATTCCTCGATTTTTGTGATATAATTGGTGCCGAACCATACATCAATATTAACGTTGGATCGGGAACCGTACGGGAAGCTTCGGAGTGGGTGGAATACGTTACATCATCGAACGTTAGCCCAATGACCGACCTGCGTAAAAAGAACGGTCGTGAAGAGCCATGGGATGTAAAATACTGGGGAATTGGTAACGAAAACTGGGGTTGCGGTGGAAACATGACCCCGGAATATTATTCTGATTTATACAATCGTTTTGCCAGCTACTGCGGCGGTGCCGAATATAAAATTGCCGGCGGACCAAATATTGCCGACTATAACTGGATGGAAGTTTTAATGCAAAAAACCATGCGTCACCCACACCTGGTTCAGGGAGTTTCGTTGCACGCCTATACTTTTACCACCTCGTGGGAAGACAAAGGACACGCTACCGATTTTGGCGAAAAAGAGTGGATTTCGGTTCTGAACAACACGCTGAATATGGAAACGCTTGTTAACCGTCATTCAACCATTATGGACAAATACGACCCTAACAAACGCGTTGGTTTAATCGTTGACGAGTGGGGGAACTGGTTTAATGTGGAAGAAGGTACAAATCCGGGATTCCTGTATCAGCAAAACACTTTACGCGATGCGTTGGTAGCAGGTATCAACCTGAATATTTTTAACAACCACGCCGACCGTGTTAAAATGAGTAACATTGCACAAACCGTTAACGTTTTGCAATCCGTGATTCTTACCAAAGAAGACGAAATGGTGTTAACACCAACATACTACGTATTTAAAATGTACAGCGTTCACCAGGATGCAATGCTTCTTCCGGCTAACCTGAAAACAGGAAAATATGAAGCTGACGGAAAATCAGTACCGAATGTACATGCTTCGGCTTCAACAAAAGACGGAGTGGTATCAATTACCCTTTGTAATCTGAACCCGAATGAAAGCGAATCAATCGAGATTGAAGTGACCGGAGATGATTTCTCATCAGCAAACGGACAAATTATCACTTCTGACAAGATGAATAACTATAACGATTTTGGCAGGCAGGAAACGGTAAGCTTAAAAGACTTTGATGTAGCCAAACCAAAAAACGGTAAATTAACCGTTGAGCTACCATCAAAATCAGTTGTTTTAGTACAGTTACAATAAGCGATTATCGTTTTATAAAATAGGAAAGGAAGCCATTTGGCTTCCTTTTTTTATGTGCATGTAGTTGTATGTATTGTTCTTACGGATCGGCCACTCTCCTATTTTTCAGCATTATTGTCTTCCCCCACCAGATCCACCTCTACGGTTGGCTCTTCTTTCTTCCATTAATTTTTCATATTTGGCAAACTGATCTTCCGTCAGGATCTTCTTCATTTCTTTCTGCTGATTTTCTCTCCATTCACGCATCTTTTCATCCATTTTGCTTCGGTCTTCTTCGCCGTTCATTTCCTGGCGTAAAGTCGACATGTCTTTGTATGATTTTAACAGAACTTTTTCCATTTTTTCAGCCTGCGTATCATTCAATTCCAGATCCGTTTTAAATTGCGCCGTTTGCCTTTTCGCCATTTCCTCGGGGTTAAACTGACGTTGTCCTCCCCTGTTTTGGGCCATAGCCATTGTTGTTCCTACCAGAACAACTACCAATAAAAATGCTAATTTTCTCATGAGACTTGTTTTTAAGTGAAAAATCAAGAGATTAGACCAGACGAGATATGTTTAGTTTAACAGTTGGAGATAGCTTAAATTTCAAAACTTAAATTTAAGCCAACAATATCGCCAGATAGCCAATGATTCAGGACTTGACGTTTTTGCAGTGCATAATAAATTTTTATCTCTATATGCTCCTTTTCAAAAGCTGTTAAACCCGAATAAAAACGAGCCAAATGTGTGCCCTCTCCATTTAGTTTAATAAACGCTTCTTCCTGCAAATAAAATTGCAGTCCCCAATCGGTAATCGCAGGGAATTTCATTCGTAACGAATGCCTGTATCTAAAATAGTTATTGAGCGATTTATAGATTCTGTATTCAAAGCGGTTATAAAGGTCGAATTCAAAATTTTTAAGGTCTTTTCCGAAGTCTGCATAAACCATAGTGCGGTTCTCCTGCAACCATTCACCAATCTGAAGGTTTGTTGAACTCACACGAAAACCGGCACCATATTCCAGCCAGTTTAAAACCTGGTGACCAATAAATATTTCACCGTATTTTAAATCGAGTGTATTTCGTTTAGGTGAATAATGCATTTTCTCGGCAACAGTAATGCTTATTTTTTCCCAGGGGGCTATCTCAACCTGGTTTTTGTTCCAAAGTTCAAATGAGTGCTCTTGTGCAAAACTGCTAGTGCCTGCAAGAATCAACAATAATATTACGTACAATTTTTGCATGGATGTAAAAATAGAAAACAATATATTTTCCTTAACAGAATTTATAATTTAATGTCGCTTTTCATTTCAAATGTTAAAATTGGCAATTCAGGTAAAAACATTCTCACATCAGGTAATGCTCTATAATTAAGAACTAAAAATCCTGTACATTTGGAACAAATTCGTCGAATAAAGTAAATAAATATGAGCGCGAACTCGAAACAACAAATTATTGAAGCTGCCGGAATTGTTTTTGAACGTTATGGTTTTAAAAAAACAACCATGGACGACATAGCCTATGCTGCAGGCAAAGGAAAAAGTTCGCTTTACTATTATTTCAAGAATAAAGAAGAGGTTTTTGAAGCAGTTGTAGCGCATGAAGCAAAACAATTGGTAGCCGAAATAAACAAGGCAATAAATGAGTCGCACTCGGCAGTCGATAAGTTAAGAAGCTATGTGAATATTCGCATGAAACGTTTTGTACAAAGGGGCAACCTGGCAACGGCCTTAAACGACAATTTTTTGGCAACATTTGCTTTTATTGAAAAAATACGGAATAATTACCGTGATTTTGAAGTAGAAATGATTGCCGGAATAATTAGCCATGGTATTGAGAATAATGAATTTAAACCGATTGATGCCAATTTTACCGGTGAAGCAATTCTTACCTGTATGATTGGTTTCGAGGTTCCTTTACTAACCAAAACCCACACTACTGAAGAGTCGGTAAAAAAAATCAATAATGTAATCGACATGTTTTTTTACGGGATTTGTACTTAATTTTTTTGCATCAACATTCGAATATTTTAGATAATAGTTCAAATAATACAAGTTAGTATTGAATAGAAAACAGAATTAAAAAATGAAACAGAAAACAAATTATTCAGGAAAAACATTCTACAGCTTAATGCTGATAGTTGTTTTAACAATGGGGCTATCACTGGCCTCAAAAGCCCAGGTGAGTTACGGAATTAAAATTGGCGCTGGTGCTGCCTGCCAGTCTGATTTACTGGAACTGGCCAATAACTGCGATGTGCGTTTTAGCCCAACTATTGGTTTTGTTGGAAAATATCAGATTACCGAAGGTTTTGCCGTAAAGAGTGGTTTGGAGTACCAACAAAAAGGACGCAGCTTTACCGAAGAGAATGTGGATGTAACAAACAAACTTCAGTATTTATCGATGCCGGTAAAAGCTGAATTTTCGGCAGGAGAAAAAGCCGGGTTTAAAAAAAGACAACGTCTGTATTTTGCTATCGGCCCCTACTTAAGCTACATCCTTGATGCTGACGGTGAGTTGGATGGTGTAAAATTCGATATGAAAAGCGATACCAAAGATTTTGATGCCGGTTTGGGCATGGAACTGGGAATGCAGTTTCCGGTATTTAATCAGAAAGCTTTACAAGTAGGGTTAAACTACGATATGGGATTTGTAGAAGTCTATAAATCAGAACCAGATCTGCACAACAAAATGGCATCGATAAGCCTGGGATTACTGTTTTAGAAGATAATTGCCACGAAAAAAAAGAAACATAAAAAAGCCGGCTAAAAATTTCTTAGCCGGCTTTGCTTTATACTAGTAGTATATTATTTTTTCTTTGGTGCCTGCACCCCGCGTTGTTTTGCCATTTCTTCCAAACGTTTCTGGAAATTCGACTGCTTTTTCGCCGGTTTCTTTTTATTGGCTTGCAGCTGTGCTCTAATCTTCTCATCATCAACAAACGAGCGAATCAGGTAAGTCTGGCCAATAGTAATCAAGTTGGCAAGGAAATAATAGTAGCTCAAACCTGATGGATAACTGTTCAACAGGAAGAAGAACATTACCGGCATTATGTACATCATGGTTTTCATTCCCGGCATTGCCTGGCTTGAAGTAGCCGATTGGCTTAGCTTAGTAGAAATGATTGTTGTGATGGTCATTAATATGGTAAATAAACTAAGGTGGTTACCCATAAAGTCTCCGATAAGTGGAATTGTGAAATCCCAGCTCAGAATCGAATCATAGGTTGATAAGTCATTTGCCCACAAGAAACTTTCTCCTCTTAACTCAATAGAGGTTGGGAAGAAAAAGAACATGGCAAACAAAATCGGCATCTGTAATACCATCGGCAAACAACCTCCCATTGGGTTTACTCCGGCCTTTCGGTAAAGTGCCATAGTTGCCTGCTGTTTTTCCATAGCTTTTTCCTGCCCCGGAAACTTGGCATTTATTTCATCAACCTCAGGTTTTAATGCACGCATTTTTGCCTGCGACATGTATGATTTGTAGGTAAACGGGAACAGTACCACTTTAATCATCAGCGTAAGCAGCAGGATGATGATACCAAAGTTATCGATAGAACGACGGAGCCAGTTAAATACCGGGATAATTACGTAACGGTTTACCGGACGTACAATGGCGTATCCCAAATCGATCTGGCGTTCCATATCAAGCCCGTATTGTTTTAAGGTTTGATAGTGGTTAGGACCAAAATAAAACTGCATACCAACCTTTTCACTTTGTGTTCCGTTGAAAGGAATGGCAATATCAGCTTTGAAATTTCCCAAATAATTCTGGTTGTCTTCGTAATCGTACTTCTCCTGGCGTACCTGGGCATTCGGGAATGCTTCGTCGCCAATTATTGTAGAGTTAAAGAATAACTGCTTAAAACCGATCCATTTAACACTTGTTGAAAGGTTTTCTTCGTCCGATTTGTTTTTATCCAGGTTGTCGACCTCGTCTTCAAAAAACTTATAGGTCATATAAGTATAACGGTCTTCGCCAAAACGCGAATAGTGTTCCTGACGTGGCACATCAAAAGCCCAACTAAAATTCAGGTACGATTGATTTCGTGAAATATAGCTGTCCATCCCCTGCATATTCACGTCAAAATCAACCATAAACGAGTTGTATGCCAGTGTATAAACGTACTCGATGAATTTACCGGGAGCAACTTCCAAACGGAAAGTTACCGACTCTGTCCCACCCGGATTTTCTTTATTAAACTTAGTTCTTCCTTCATCTCCTTTTGGAACTTTAGGACCACTTACCACAACATCTTTTGCACCACCAACCTGATTAAAGTAAAGGTTATCAGTGGTTATGCTTCTGTTTTGCGCAAAGAAATTCAGACCAAACAGCGTTTCAGGCCCATCAAAAAGAACTAATTGTGTTGAATCATATCTTTCGTAGTCTTTCAACTCCACCGAATAAATACGTCCTCCTTTGTTTGAGAAGGTAATTTTAACCTGGTTATTTTCGAGGGTGGTAAACTCTTCGGTACCAACTGATGCGGCTCCGAAAACACCAAGTTCCTCGGTTTTTTGCTGCATTATTTGATTCTGAACTGCAGTGTCGGCTTCCATAGCCGCATTTTGCATTTCTTGCTGTTCCTGCATTTTCTGCAGCTCCAGCGCTTGCTGTGCTTCAACTTGTGCTATGGAATCGCGTCGTTGCCTTGCAGCTTCAACTTCTTCTTTTGATGGCTGGTTGATCAATGAAAATACAACCAAAATCACAAAGATTAAAACGATTCCAATAATCGACTTTCTATCCATTTTTTATTTTTCAGGTAATGAGTTCTTAATAAAATCAATAAACAACGGATGGGGATTTAATACCGTACTTCTGTATTCCGGATGGAATTGCACACCCACAAACCATTTGTGTTCTGGTATTTCAACAATTTCTACCAGATCGGTTTCAGGATTAATTCCTGTTGGTATCATTCCGGCGTCGATGTATTGCTGACGGTATGTTTCGTTAAATTCGTAACGATGACGGTGTCTTTCATGAACCGTTAATTTATTGTATGCTTTGCTTACGTTTGAGTTCTCGTCGATGATACGACATTCGTAAGCACCCAAACGCATTGTGCCTCCATAATTGGTAATACCTTTTTGTTGTTCCATAAGGTCGATTACCGGATGTGGCGTTTTTGGATTCATTTCTGATGAGTCTGCATTTTCAAGATTAATTACATTTCGTGCAAACTCAATAACGGCAACCTGCATACCTAAACAAATTCCCAGGAAGGTAATGTTGTTTTCGCGGGCATATTGTGCAGCCAGAATTTTTCCTTTCATTCCTCGATGACCAAATCCCGGAGCAATGATAATTCCGTTCATCGGTTTCAATTGCTCGTCAATATTCTCGGCATTCAATTCTTCCGAGTGAATCCAGTTAATATTTACTTTGCATCTGTTTTCAGCTCCGGCGTGTACCAAAGCTTCGGCAATTGATTTGTAGGCGTCGTGCAATTCAACATATTTTCCAACCAAACCAATTTCAACGGTTTGTGTCGGGTTTTTATGACGTGCAAGGAAATCATTCCAGGCCGAAAGATCAATTTCTTCGTTAATGGTTAATCCAAGCTTATTCAGTACTGTGATATCCAGCTTTTCTTCCAACATTTTTAACGGAACATCGTAAATTGTTGGCACATTAACCGACTGAATTACAGACTCCAAGCCAACATTGCAGAACAGTGCAACTTTTTGGCGAACTGATAATTCAATATCGTGCTCGGTACGAAGAACCAGGATATCAGGTTGAACTCCGGTTTCGAGCAACATTTTAACCGAGTGCTGTGTAGGCTTGGTTTTTAATTCGCCCGTTGCCGACAGGTATGGAACCAGCGTTAAGTGAATAACCATTGCCCGGCTTCCCAATTCCCATTTCAGCTGACGAACTGCTTCAATATAAGGTAAGGACTCAATGTCGCCTACCGTACCCCCAATCTCAGTGATAACAATATCGTATTTACCTTTTGAACCGAGAATTTTAATTCTCCGTTTAATTTCGTCGGTAATGTGAGGAATAATCTGAACGGTTTTTCCCAGGTAATCACCCCGGCGTTCTTTATCAATAACCGATTGGTAAATTCTTCCGGTTGTTACGTTGTTAGCCTGCGATGTTGCAGTATTTAAGAAACGCTCGTAATGTCCCAGATCGAGGTCGGTTTCCGCTCCGTCTTCGGTAACAAAACACTCTCCGTGTTCATACGGATTCAGCGTTCCCGGATCAACGTTAATATACGGATCCAATTTTTGAATGGTAACATTATAACCACGAGATTGTAGCAACTTGGCTAGCGACGAGGCTAAAATACCTTTTCCCAACGACGAAGTAACTCCACCGGTAACAAATATGTATCTAGTTTCAGGCACGGTAAATTTATTTATAATTCGAAGCCACAAAATTAATCAATTAATACGAACCGTAAACTAATGAACCGGCAATTTAACCGATATAGTAAATAGTTAATAACAATGAGCTTTTAAAAACCTTATTCTGTTTAACAATAATTAAATCGTTTTCCTGAGCGTATTTAAAATGAACTGATCAGTTACTCGAAATATCAAAAAATATTAATTGGCCAATAATAGCGATCAACTTGTTTACAAAAGTTAATACATTTGTAAATCAACACACTGATACATATGTAACAGGAAACTTTTCATTATTGCCCCACATCTATAAAAGCTATATGTAACAACACTTCCATGAACTACACATTTGTATACAACGCATAAAAAAGGCCATTGGTCAACACCAACGGCCTTTATGCAAATAGAAAAACCTTATATAGCAAGCGTTTTTCTCTAATCGATAACTATTAACTTTAAAACTCTTTCTTAAGTTGCGCTACCCAGTCTTCTACCCGTTGTTTTGTTTTACGAGCCTGGTTTTCCTGGTCAATCGGCAATCCTATAAATTTGTCGCCGCGTTGTGCACGCGATGCTTCGAAGGTATAACCTTCAACAGAGGTTTCCCCAACGATAGTTGCTCCACACTCTTCAAGTATTTCAGCCAGTAAACCAATTGCATCGCAAAAATTCTCTGTATATCCTTTCTGGTCGCCTAATCCAAAGATTGCAAACTTCTTCTTTTTAAGGTCCATTTCTTCCAAATCCGGCACAAACTCATCCCAGTAGTTGGGTAATTCACCATCGAACCAGGTTGGTGCGCTAAGAATAAAATTGTCGAATTTATTCAACACATCTTTGCTTAGCTCTTCAGCATTAATTGCTTCAATCTCTTTCTCGCCAAAAGCAGCAATCACTTTTTCTGCTACCTTTTTCGATTTTTGAGTATTGTAACTGTATATAATTGCGGTTTTACTCATTTTTCCGATTTTTAGTATTCAATTAATTCTTTTGCTGCAGTGTAAATACGCTGTGTATTTGGTAAGATCGCCTGTTCAAGAATGCGGTTGAAACCAACCGGTGTAAATGGCGAACCTACACGTTTAATCGGTGCATCAAGGTATTCAAAACCTTTTTCATTGATGAGAGCGCTTAACTCGCCACCAAAACCACCAAACACTTTATCTTCGTGAACAACCAATACCTTGTTGGTCTTCTTAATCGAATTCAAAATGGTCTCTTCATCCAGTGGAATCAGTGAACGCAAATCGATAACTTCAACATCTGCAATTCCTTCTTCTGCCAGTTTTTTAGCAGCGTCAAGACTTAAGTGCGTTGTATTTCCGTAGGTAAGAATAGTCAGATCACTACCCTCACGGCGAATTCGGGCTTTTCCAAACGGAACCTCAAAATCATCCGGAACTACTGTTGCAGCTTTCGGATCCTGATAAAGTGCTTTTGGCTCCATAAACATGGTTAATCCTTCTGAACGTATTGATGTACGCAACAATCCGGCTGCATCATCGGCAAACGACGGATAAACAATACGTACTCCCGGAATGGCTGCCAGCGAACCTTCAATGTTTTGCGAGTGGTACATTCCACCGCCAATATAACCACCTGATGCCAGGCGAATAGTCACATTCGGCGAAAATTTACCGTTCGATCGCCACAGGTCGTGACTGGTATCAACATATTGTTCCATAGCCGGCCAGAAATAGTCGGCAAACTCAGCACCCTCAACTACAACACGGATTTTCTCGTGGTAGCGCGACATCCCGTTGGCTGTTCCCAGAATAAAATCTTCGGCAATCGGGCCGTTAAAAACACGCTTCTCGCCAAATTCGGCCTGCATACCTTTTGATACGTTGAAAATACCGCCTTTATCTTTGTTGGCCATATCCTGTCCCCAGATAAACGTATCTGGGTTATTGCGGAATTCAGCCTTTAAAGTCTCGTTAAGCGCCGTAATAAATTTTGTCTTCTCTCCTTCTTCGTTATGCAATCCTTCAGGGTATTTTTCCGAAACGTATGGATCAGAAAATACATGATCGAAAATGGATGCAGGATCCGGATCCGGAGCAGCCATTGCAGCTTTGTGCGAAGCTTTTATTTCTAATTTTACTTCTTCGTCAATTTTATTCAGCTCTTCTTCAGTAAATCGCTCGTAGCGCAATAACAACCTTCTGTATTTTGCCAGCGGATCGTATTCTACCACGTAGTTTCTTTCCGCATCTGAACGATAAAGCAAATGATCGTCGGAGTTAGAGTGCGATCCCATACGCACACAGTTGGCCTGCAGCAATACAGGTTTGCTTTCCTCGATGGCATAACGTTTGGCTTCGGCCATGGCGTTCATCGAATCAAAAACATCTTTACCGTTACAGTGAATAATGCGCAGGTTTTTAAAACCTGTGAAGTTATTGGCCACTTTTCGTTGCGCAGTTTGGTCTTTTTTAGGTACCGAAATACCATAACCGTTATCCTGAACCACAAAAATTACCGGTAATTCTTCCTTATCGGCACCGGTAATGGCTTCGTAAACGTAACCTTCACTAACCGACGATTCGCCCTGGCTACTGATAGAAACCGCTTTTTCGCCATAATATTTAATAGCGCGGCCGGTTCCAACAGCATGCAAAGTGTGGTTTCCGGTTGCCGACGACACACTGTGCATATTCCACTCGGGTTTTGCCAGGTGATTCGACATGTGACGACCACCACTCGAAGGGTCGGTTGCCTTTGAAATACCGTTTAATATTATCTCTTCCGATGTCATTCCGCCCGCAAGAGCAGTCAACATATCGCGATAATACATATATAAGTGGTCTTTTTTCTTCTCAAAACTTTGTCCGATAGCCAGCTGAATTCCATCGTGTCCGGCATAAGGAGCATGGTACGACCACCCAATAGCCTGTTTCAGATAATTGGGTGCTTTTTCGTCGAGTGCACGGCCAATCTTCATTAACCGGTACCAATTCTCTAAAGTCTCCTTCGGAGTTTTCTTAATTGTATATTGCTTTGGTACTTTTAAATCCTTCATAATAAATTATATTGCGCGGTTTATATCAAATTGTTCCAGATGATCGGCAATGCGTCGCAGGAAAGCGCCTCCCAGGGCACCATCGATAATACGGTGATCGTACGATAACGACAGGTACATTTTATGACGAATTGCAATTACATCGCCGCTTGGTGTTTCCAAAACAGCTGGTTTTTTCTCAATAATTCCTGTTGCCAGAATAGCAACTTGTGGTTGGTTAATAATTGGTGTTCCGATAATATTTCCGAACGATCCGAAATTGGTAATAGTAAATGTTCCCCCCTGAATTTCGGCCGGATCGAGTTTATTGTTACGCGCTGCATTAGCCAGTCGGTTCAGCTCTTTTGTTAAACCAACCAGGTTGCGCTGTTCAGCATTTTTAATTACAGGAACAATAAGGTTTCCATCGGGCTTAGCCACAGCGATACCAACGTTTATATCTTTTTTCATTACGATTTTATCCCCGTCAACTGATGAGTTAACCATTGGGAATTCGGCCAGAGCAGCAGCGACTGCCTCTGTAAATATCGGCATAAACGTAATTTTATCACCATATCTTTCCTGGAAAGCCGTTTTGTTTTTATTTCTCCATATCACCAAATCGGTAACATCGGCTTCAACCACTGAAGTTACGTGTGGTGATACTTGTTTCGACATCACCATGTGATCTGCGATCAGTTTTCTGATACGATCCATCTCTACAACAGTATCGTTGGCTCCTACTGAAACCGGAGGTGCAGCTTTTCTCTCTACTGCAGGCGCTGCCGGTGCAGCTGGTTTGCTTTCTTTTTTAGCTTCCGGCTGGGCTGCTGAACTGTCTCTGCTTTCCAGGTAAGCTAAAATATCTTTCTTCTGAACGCGGCCTCCAACGCCCGATCCTTCTATGTTTTCCAACTCGTCAAACGAAACATTTTCTTCTTTAGCAATTGTCTTTACCAAAGGAGAATAGAAACGGTTTGAAAGTTTTCTACTGTCATCAACCGAAGCATCGGTTGTTTCTGCTTTTGCAGGTGCTTCGTCGGTTTTGGCTTCTTTTTCGTCTTTGCTATCGGTCTCCTCCTGTTCAGTTTCGTCAACTTCACCATCAAGACTAACAACAGCCAGAACTTCGCCAACTGCAACCAGACTATCTTCCGGATAATTAATTTTTGTGATTACGCCATCTACCGGCGACGGGATCTCAGAGTCTACCTTGTCAGTAGCAACTTCGAAGAGCATATCGTCCTCCTCAATAGTGTCTCCCTCTTTTACGAACCATTTAGTAATGGTGCCTTCCTGGATACTTTCGCCCAGTTTAGGCATAACGATATTAAAACTTGCCATAATAAATACTTTTAATCTATGTTTTGCTATTTGCACTTATAACAACAGAACTAAAATTGAAATGTTCAGATTGCAATTTTAAATTTGTGCAAAAATAGAGTTAAAAGAATTTTAACGATCAAAATCGGGCAAATTCGTACTAAATAGTATTTATCTCAGATAGATTTTATCGAATGACAAAAGTAATATACAGAAGTATACGGAAACAAATGTATACTACACTTGTAAAGCACCGATTAATTCACTGGCCGACTGCATATTGTGGCGTTTCAAGTAATCTTCAATGCCTTCAACAATCTTCACCGGAATCATCGGATCTTTAAATATTGCTGTACCAACCTGAATAACTGAAGCTCCTGCCAGCATAAACTCAATAGCATCGGAAGCAGTCATTATTCCGCCAATTCCAACAACGGGAATTTTAACCGCGTTGGCAACCTGCCACACCATGCGTAATGCAATAGGTTTTATTGCCGGACCGGATAATCCGCCGGTTATAGTAGATAATAGTGGTTCTCTTTTTTCGGCATCGATGGCCATTCCCAAAAAGGTATTTACCAACGACACAGCATCTGCTCCCTGCCCTTCTACAGCACGGGCAATTTCAGAAATGTCGGTAACATTTGGCGACAATTTTACAATAAGCGTTTTGTCGTATACTTTACGAACCTCGCGGGTAACCATTTCGGCTCCCGGACAGCTTACACCAAAAGCCATTCCGCCTTCTTTAACATTGGGGCAAGAGATGTTCAACTCAATGGCATTTATCTTATCCAGTTCATTAACTTTTTCGGTTAATGCAATATAATCCTCAACAGTAGATCCGTTTACATTTATAATCAATTGTGTATCATAGTTAACAATATCAGGATAAATGTTTTCAATAAAGTAATCGATGCCTTTATTTTGTAAACCCACCGCATTAAGCATACCTGAAGGTGTTTCCGCCATTCGCGGGTAGTTATTACCATCGCGGTTTTTAAGCGTTGTACCTTTCAGAAAATAACCTCCAAGCAAGCCTGGTTCAAAGAATTCAGCTGTTTCGCGTGCAAATCCGCAGGTACCCGACGCCAGTGTTACCGGATTCTTAAATTCTATATCGTGTAATTTTACTTTTAAATCTACCATTTCAAATCATTAATGTTAAACACCGGACCTTCAGTACAAACACAAAGGTTTCCTTTCGTGGTTGGCTCGATACAGCACAAACACACGCCAAAACCGCAGGCCATAAGGTTTTCGAGCGATACTTCGCAAAATACATCAGCCGCTTTTGCTTCTTTTGCAATGGCACGCATCATTCCATCCGGGCCACAGGCATATATTTTAGTGTATGTATTTAAGTTATTGGTAAATACCGAATGTTGTGTTACAAATCCCTTTTCACCAAGCGAACCGTCTTCTGATGCATAATGTAAATTCGCATACTGTTTATAGCTATCTACATTTATATGGTCTTCTTTTGATCGTGCACCCAGTAAAATGTCAACATTCTCCACCGGTAAACCCGATTCTTTGGCTAAGAAAAGCATTGGCGCAACACCACTACCACCGCCAATCAGCAAGATTTTATCGTCTGCTGACGGATACGTAAAAGTTTTTCCAAGTGGATAAACCATACTTAGCTTACTTCCTGCTTTAATCTCTGTTAGCTTACGCGATCCCCGCCCCAGTATTTTAACGATCATCGAGATTACATTCTTTTCGTAATCCACTTCAAACACTGAAAAAGGCCTGCGAAGAAAGATCTCTTCCGCTTCCTTTATCTCAATATTTACAAATTGTCCTGGTTTTATCTCCGGAAGTTCGGTATCCGACTGTACTTTGATAAGAAAGTTTGTAGCGTTTAGCGCGCTATTTTCAATTACGGTGAATTCTTTAACAAACTTTTTTGGCATGTATTCTGATTTTGCCGCAAAGATAATAGAATAATCGTTGAATTTTGCGCCATGAATTGATACAAAAAGAAAAGACCGTTGAATAACGGCCTTCTATGTTATATTTAAATTAGGTAAAAAATAAGGGTCTTTGTTTATATGTATACAAATGTATCAATAAAATTTACATTTACAAAATAATGCTTTACTTTTTTTACATTTAACTTCATTTAGAAAAAACATTCTTCTATAAACCAGAAATGGCCACTATTTCTAGTGGCCAAGCGACTTCTGGATTTATCAACTTAAATTGGGTTTGTAAATTGAATCTATATGGTTTTAATCATCCTGTCGTATTGTTGTTTACTTTTGTTGTTACAAATATGAAGACTATTTTTTACATATGCAACACTTTATTTAAATATTTTTACAAAAAGTTTACTTTTGTGTTTACACTTGTATTTACTGATGTGTAGTGTAATCCAAATGATTTACATTGTTACTGCATATATATGTTTACAAAACAAAAGAGCTGCAATAATACAGCTCTTTTTGCTCTAAGGATTAACCTTTTAGTGATTAATGCCTTTGTTCTTTTACGATAACAATTCTCTACAACATTTATGATACAAATGTAATATTTTATATTAATATCTTCTAATCTTTTCTGGTTTTTTAACTTAATGCTTACAAAAATGATAAGGACATGCTTTAAAAAGTCTAAACTGGAGTCACAAATTGTAGGTTAACGCTGCGAGAATATCTTAAACGTGCCATCACAGTAAACAATGATCATTTTATCAATATCATTATTCAGCTTTGACGGTGCTTGTTCCGGTGTAGTCTTAATTGTTTTATTCTCGCCAAGGAAATTCAGCGAAAAGTTACTATTATCAGATTCAGATACTTCGGCCACCTCTTCCTTTTGCTTAGTGGAACTATTTTCAGTTAAGTTATTTGTAGAGTATGGTGCACTAAACATTTCTCCTTGTCCGGTTAGCAACCACCTGGCATTAATATCGGGGTATTGCAAAAGAAGTTTTTCAATAAAGGATGCTCCTGGCTTGTTTCTACCATTCAGAATATGAGAAATATTGGATCTTTGTACATCAAGGGCAGATGCCAATTCTCCTGCAGTGATTCCTTTTGCGTCTATAAATCTTTTTATTCGATCTTTCATCGTTTTGTGTGTGTCTAATAAGATACATTTGTTATGCGTCCAACATACTTCGTGTATACTTCAAAAACAAATGTAAATATTTATTTCGAAATTACCAACAGCCATCTGTAATAATATAAACTTAAAAAATGATCCAGTAGGCAACAATACCTCTACAATAAACTTCATTTGAAACACATAAAACACTGATATACAATTTTATAAAACATTTATATGCGCGCATATGGCTTACTTATTGAGTATTTTCGCTTTTATACAATAAACAACTTCAGTAGATTAGTTTAAACAGCTAATATAGAGGTTTATAAACAAATATAACAACCATGTATATTTATGCACTATTCAATTTAACACATATTTCACTAACATTGATTAAGGTATATCTGATTACTCCTTAATGGCTTACAAATATGTCTTATAAACCAAAGTCTGTATATTTTTATGCAATCAGCAGTTTATTATTGTAAATTTCAAATAGTATTGCAATTGCGAATTGTTCATATTTGCAAATGCAATGTGGTTTACATTTGTATTACAATGCGTTTTACCAATAATGCCAAGTGTAGCATAATGTGAATTTCTAAAAATATTATATTACAAATGACACACCATTAATTTACAATCATCTTCCCTATCCAAATTTTTACACAAAAAGTTATAATCATGAATAAAAAATAATAACAGCAATAATTGATCGGGTTATTTTGAAATGATCCAGGTTAAAGTCAAAAATTATGACCTTTTTTACAAGTAGCTGGCAAGAATATATAAAATAATGAAATCTCAGGCATTTAAAACAGTAACTATTACAATGTAAACCTCACTAAAACAGGAGTATAATTACCTTTAATGCTATCTGTTTCCTTAATAAATATAAGCTCATTTAGAAAAAATGGAGCACCAAGCTTTATTATTTATAAATTTTAAAGAAACAATTTCAGATTGTTACTTATCATTTTTTACAAAGCATTAAAATCGACCGAGATTAGGAAATCAAAAGAGAAATCTTCTATTTCTTTTAAATAGGATACCCGGCCACCAATTTTTATCGGAGCATAAAATCTTAGAAAATTTACATCTCCCAGCAACTCCACCCCATACGATGATAAATCTATATCGAATATTGATACCGTTTCACCGGAACTATAACTTCCTTTTAGTTTTCCATAATCGGCAAAAAAAGTTGCACTTATTCTTCTGATGTAGGTTAGTCCACCAATGCTTAAGTCTGGATTTATCAGAGGTAGCGCATAATCGAAACTGTACGTATTTAAATTTTCCGTTTCTATTTTTCCCCATCCACGTGGAAAACGAATTGCATCAGAGAAACGAAACATCGCTCCACGTTCCTTTTCCTGAATACCTGCATATAATCGAATGCCATGGTTAGCCATAATGCCGGGAAGATAAATATTGGAAGAGCCTGCCATTAGGTTTCCCATTTTTTCCGATTGCCAGGGAGAATGACGGATTGAACCATCGATGGTAAAACCAAAGTTCGGGTAAATATCCTGATGACTCTTACGAAGCAACTGATAATAATACATTCGATAAGAAAGTGAACTATAAAAACCTTCCTGAAATTCGTCTGGAGTTGAGGAGTCAGCACCATAATGTATCAGCTCATATTTTATTTCCGGTTGGAACGCTCTGAAATAGGCTCCTTTTGACAAATTGAACGGTATCCTCATGTTTGCATTTAGTGTTGATTCGTTCCACTTAAATTTTTCAAGTGTGGTATCTCTTCTTGCTACCTGTCCGTCCTTTCGGTATTCTGAAATCAGCCAATATTGCGAGGCTCTTTTTCCGCTCGTTACTTCAAAATCGAATACAGGGAACCAGCCTTTATAGGTATATTTTCCATAAAATTGCCCTGTCTTTTCAGAGGTATCCCATTTATAGCCAAGTGTTGTAAAGGCCGTTCCCAACTTGTTTTGCGACATAAGGCTTGCACCAGGTAAAAATTGATAGCTATCCGGGTCGACAAAAACTGGTGCCCAACTATGAAAATTTAATAGACTTTTAGGTTTACTGTATGGTTCTGAATAGTATTTTATAGAATCGGTGGTTGAAAAATCGATAACTCCGGGCTCTTGCTCTTGCATTGCATTAGCGAGTTCCCAGTTTCCCGGTTCAATTTCTTCCACCGGTATTGTAGATATCTCATTTAATTTAATTAAGCGAAAACCATTACCGGTATAATCACTTAAGGCTATTACTCCGTTTGAACTTATTGCCGGATATGCCCCATCAAAACGTGGATTGAAAAGCCGTGTGAGTACTTGATCCGAAAAACGGAAAGAATACAAGGCATTTTTTCCGGAGTAACTACTAATAAAATATAGGGTATTATTGACAATTCTGAGGTGTTTTAAATCCCCTAATTCCTGCTTATACAAAAGTTGGTGCGATTTACTTCTAAGATCGACTGTGATCAAACGTTTCCCATTTTCTGTTAGAATTACACACACAATTTCATCGTTATTTTTCCATACCGGAGAAAAGAAAAAGTTGTTCTTAATGGTTTTATATCTGAATTTAAATTCTCCTGTTGATGCCTCGTAAACCGACAGGTAGTTATTATTTGAAAAGTCTGTTTCCACCAGAACAAGCCAATTTAAATTGGGCGAAAGCGCCGGCGCATAGGCTTTAAATTCAGGATAAAATGAGAATGTGGATTTGTTTTTCGAATTAAATATTTTTATGAGAGATCGACCACTATGCGACCACCGAACATCGGGAACCTGCTCGGCCCAGGTAATCCATTCCTGCTGAAAACTAACCGATTCGGCAAATAAAAAACCGGGAACGGTTAACTTTTCTTCCACACCAGAAGGACTAATTTTTACGAATGCAGGAATTCGATTAAGTGCTGTTTTATAAGAGATTAACTCATCATTATTAAGCCAGTGGTTGTAAATATAATTGGTATATACTTTATTTTCCGGAGATAGCTGCTTAACCAAAGGCTCATTAAATCGCTGATTTTCATCTTTCCATTCGGTAGCAAGACTATCAAAAACAGATTCGTACAGTTTAACCTTATTCAAACCTGTTTGCATTTTAAGTGAACGGTTGAATGGAGTAAGTGAAAATGGTTTTTTCCCGACTGTGGTTAATGTATTTTCCCAGATCTTGGCACCATACCTGTCTCGGGCATTTCCCACCAGAAAATATCCCAGGCGGTAGTGATTTGGAACATAATCTTTATACGACCCGAGGTAGGCCTTATCGTATGAATATCTTTTGTTGTCAACTACTTGAGCCCGATGCTCTACCAGAAAAGAAGGAAATCTACCGCGCCCATAATTACTTAAGGCTGTTTCTGTTACTACCGCATCTCCTTCAATAAACCACCACGGCAAGTAGCCTCCAAATAGCAGTGCCGTACCCTGTTCTCCCAATATAATTTTAATGATTTTGGGAAGCTCCGAGTTTAACTTATCAGTTTGAACTACATGGCGAAATTCGTGTAAGGCCAATTGTTCCAGCCAGTCTTGCGGATAAATGCCCTGGTGCGGCGTGGTAAAAAATTCAGAACGTTTTGGCGCATAAGCAACTAAGCCATTTGATTTTACTGTTTGCGTATGAAGGATTACCGAAATTTTTGAAGGATTATGATTTAAAGAATTACTACCAACGTTATAAACCATCTCAAGCTTTTGAGCCAGCACCTGTGCCTGATCTTCATAATAGTCAGGATAGATAAGTTGAAAGTTTTCGGTATTAATTTGCCTCCATTTTAAAGAAGCCGGATCCTGACCGGTTTCAAAATATTGCGCTTTTACAGCTATTGATGCAAGAACAAAAAGAATTAAAATTAGTCTCTTCATTTATACTAAATTGAGTCAACAAAATACACAAACGATTTTAGATAAAAACAAAAAGCCCGGAAAATTCCGGGCTCTTCTTGCTTGAACATTATTTTTATTTTTATTTTTCTTCGTTGACACCTAAAATAGGAATTGGGTTGTCATCGTTATTTTGTGCACTAATAATGGCATAAAACGTTGCAAATGCCGAGTGGATCCACATTAATGAGAAAATTGCTCCAACAAAGCATAAAATTAATCCTGCAATAAATACGAAGAATGAAATAATCCCCATTCCGAATATGGTCCAACCGTAGCCACGTGTCATTTGCCAGCTTTTTTCAACTGCTTTCATGGCTTCCATGTTTTTATCCATCACCAAAAAAGGTACAAAAACCAACCTGCAAACAACAATAATTCCTGGTACTATTAACATTACAAAGCCTACTGCTGCCAGGGCAAATACAATAAGGTTAGCCAGCACAATATTTAAGTATTGCGTTTTAAAGCCTTCAAAAAGTACCTTTAAGTCGGCTTCTTCATCTCTCATGGCATTGAGGAACAGCTTTCTTTCTCCATACTTAATGATTGGCATAAATAAAAAAGCGTAAGCCATGCCAAATAAGGCCAAAGGAATCATAAAAATTACCGGCCAGTCAAAGCCATCTCCATCCCATTTCCAATTGGCACCTAATGATGGGCCATCTAAAATTCCTGCAATAATTACGGCAACCAGGAGCGGCAGAAATGCTTTCTCAAACATTTTTCTCCAGCCATAACTAAAACTTCCTCCTGCCGATGGTTGTAAATTTAAAAAGTTTGTGTTTTCCATTTTTCTAGTTTTTAAAGTTTTCTGTTTTCCGAAAAATTACCGTGTGGTAATTGAATATTGTTTTCTTTAATTGTTAATTCAAATGTAGGGCAATATCAAAAAAAATCCTTCCTACTAAAGTTGGATTTGGTAATTTCACTACTTTCGTAGTTAGCGCCCAATGCGGGAAGTGCGTAAACTTGCATACACTACTTTAGTCGTAAGCTCATGTGGATTGAAAATATTTCATACATATTAACCTTTGTAATTTCAGCCGGAATTTCAGCCTTTGGAATTATGCTGGCCTACCAGTTATATCAACGAAACCACGAGCCTGTATTTGCCACGCTGATGTACCAGCAAATATTTTTATTTTCGTTTTTGTTTTATGGTATTTGGGGAAATATTGCTTTACGTTTAATAACCAAAGACTTAAACTTAAATGCAGTTATCACATCAAAACTGGCCATTTTTGTGCCATTAATTGGTATTCCGTTTTTACTGGTTAGCTGGTTCATGCTTTTAAAGTTTGCCTATAATTTAAATGATCGCAAATTTTCAAAAGCCTTTCTTTATGGCTACTTTCCTACTTTGGTAGTGTTGGTTTTTGCACTGGCTATTTTAATTGAAACAGAAAAAATCAGCATTCCGGCCGATGCCGACCTTTTTATCGTTCGTATAGTTTTAGCAATTAACCTGCTGATAAGCCTTTTTTTTATGCTTCCATTTTTAAGGTGGGAGAAAAAGCAGCAACTCATAAAAACTACCGGATTTACAAAAACGAAAGCTTTAATGTTTTTGGCTAGCGTAATAGTTTATTCAGCCATAATGTGTTTTTTCAATGTATTCGGTTTTATTTCTGCGTGTATTGGAATTGTTTTGATGTTTGCGCTCGGAACATTTATTCCAGTAATAATTCGGTTTAATGGAAATAATCAACCCAACGACAAAAACATGGACTTTGAAGCTTTCTGTAATGCTTATGAAATATCGAACAGAGAAGCTGAAATTATTCATGAAATTTGCAGTGGCAAATCAAATAAAGCCATTGCTGAAAAACTGTTTATTACCTTGCAAACGGTGAAAGACCACAACCACCGTATTTACACCAAAACAGGCGTAAAAAGCCGGGTACAACTATCTAATCTTGTGCGGGAAAAAACGGGTAAATCTGTTTCGGATTAATTATTTTTTTTACCTACTATTACTGTTGTTGGCGATTCAAAAAGATCCTTTCCTTCAAAAATAATTTCGCAGTTTGTCGGAAGTTCAATGTCTTTTAATTTCTTTTTTGTTGAAATTATCGTTCCATTCGGATGGTCCTTAAAAAATTGCTCAAAATCGGAAACATAAATTTGTGGAATTTCTTTTTTGAGGTAGAAAGAAAAAGAGGGGTTATACTTTTTGAAAAATACAGTTTTCGAATTTTCGAGAAGATGTAAACTTTGCTGAACAGGGTTTTGTTTGTCGAGCTTTGGAAATACAATGCCAAAGAAAACCAAAGCAGTAATTATTCCTGATAAACCAATAAAAAGAAAATGTTTTTCGAGTTTTTGACGATAAAGAAATGCGAGAAGAAGCATAATAGGAAGCACCACAAAAAACAATGCATAACTGTTTTGAGAGGCAAGCGAAGAGTCGAAACCCATGGTAATAAAACTGCCAATCGGCACCAGGATTCCGATAATAAGCAGCACAATGTAATTCATTCTCAAATGCCTGAAGGATTGACCGAAATTTGATAGATAGTAACCAAATAATACAGCTAAAAATGGATAAGCCGGCACGGTATAGTTGGGTAATTTGGTTTGCGAAACCGAAAAGAAACCAACCACGGTTAATCCCGCAATCAGGCAAAACAATATGAAATGATTGTTTTTGTTTTTAAAAGCATTTCGAAGAACTTGTGGAAAATAAACTGAAAACGGAAACAAACCAAGAAAGACAAATAGAAACGTTAACAAGAATATACCACCATGACCTTCCATTGCACCGGAAAAACGGTTCACATTGTGTTTAAGAAAAAAACCGCGTGTCCACTCCCATTCTGTTTGAATTCCATTTAAAAGATACCAGGGTGATGCAACTGCCAAAACGATAAAAATTCCTAAAAGAGGTTTTAATCTCCATATTGTTTTCCATTTAAAATTTCTTGTAAATACCAGAAATAGTAAAAAAATTAATCCGGGCAGCAAAATGGCAACAGGGCCTTTAGAAAGAGTTCCGAACCCCATGGCTACATACATAAGAATTGGGTATAATGCTTTGTTGCTGGCAACTGATTGATAAAAAAGAAACAAACTTGCTGTAAAAAAGAAAATTAAATATGGATCGGGGACTGCCAAATGAAATTGGATGGACAAATGAATGGAAGAAAGTAAAACAACCACCGTATAAAAAGCACTTCTTGAGTTCAGGATTTGTTTGGTAAATAAAAAGCTTATTAAAATTGTTAATGCTCCGAAAACAGCAGAAAAAAAGCGGGCAGCAAATGGATTAACGCCAAAAACACGATATGCCATCATCATAAAAAAATAGTGTAACGGAGGTTTATCGGTACGTAAAACATTATTGAATGTAGGAGAATATAAATCTCCATTGTCTGACATTTCGCGGGCGCAGGTTGCATTTTTTGCTTCATCAAGTATGTAAATACTTGTATACCCACTGAATGAAATGTACAAAACGAAAGAAAAAAAGAATAATAAAAATGGAAAATTTTTCTGATCAGCTAGCCTTTTTAGCATGGTTGTCTGTTGTTTTTTCAAACCTGAAAGATAGGTACGTGCAACAAAAATCATTTAAAAAGAAGATTAAGCGTAAATTATAATTTTGCTAATTGCATAGCTCAAACAAGGCAAATTCAATAACGATTGATTAATATTTGTCATAAAAATATTAATTCAATTAATTACATAATCACCTCAATAACAAATAATAACAACATCTTGTTATATAAAATTTAAAGTTTAGCTTACAATTAAACATTTAGTTAATAACAAAGAGCAGAAGGTTAACATCAGCAAAACAATTATATGAAAAACAGATAATACAAAAAGTTTTAAGACGAACGGGGTTTTCGTGATGTTTGGTTGTACAACAAACAAGCTAAAAAAATGAAATCCTTGTTCCGAAAAAATCTTGCATTTTTAATACCGCAACTTTTTTTTGTTTTAATAAGTTGCCTTTTCATTGTTCTGCATTCAAAACCAAGCATACATTTCTTCCTTAATCAGTTTCATTCCAGCACAGCTGACCTCTTTTTTAAGTACATAACTTATCTTGGAGATGGGATGATGTATTTATTTGTATTGCTTTTTTTGTTATTGCGGAAATACAAGTGGGCAATAGCTTTTATTTTGGCAGTAGTTGTTAGCAACCTCGTTGTTTTCATTTTTAAACAGATGATATTCAGCGAAATGTATCGCCCATCAAAATATTTCGAGTTATTTGAAAGCTATAAACTGTATTTAGTGCCAGGAGTAAGATTACATAGTTTAAACAGTTTCCCGTCGGGACATACAACCACTGCATTTACACTATTTTTTGCAGTGGCAATTACATTAAAAAAGAAAGGCATCAAATTTTTGTGTTTCATGCTAGCCTTACTAACCGGCTATTCTCGCGTATACCTTTCTCAACATTTTTTGGTTGATGTGACAGTTGGTTCTGTTTTAGGTTCAGGTGCTGTACTACTTGCATTCCATTATTCAAAATATTTTAAAAAACCAGGGTTGGAGCGCGCACTAATTAATTCTGCAAAAAATAACACCTCTTCAGACACCCCAGTTTCATCAGAAACTCCTGGCATGGCTGTTTAGAAGGTAGTCTTTATTCGTCAAAAAATAAATCTTCTTTTAATCGATCAATACGCTCCAGCGCATAAATAGCATTTTTAGCCTTCTCTCCTGCCTCAGTTAAATAAATACGATAATAATTCATAGCCAGAGTTTTATTCGAATTGTATTCTTCGTAGGTAGTTGCAATTTCAAACAATACCTCGGTTTTACCCGGATTTAATTCATAAGCTTTTGAAAGTGCATCAATCGATTCTTTAAACCTGCGTTGCTGGCCATACATTTGCCCCAGGTGGTGGTACATTTCAGAAACATAATCGGGAACTGAAGCATCAATGGCAAAAGTCATCAACTCAATGGCATCATCAAAATTCTTCAGTTTTCGGTTGCACAAACTTTGGTAATACATCACCAACGGATCGTTTGGATTTTGCCGTTTTAAATCGCCAAATATTTCCAAAGCTTTATCCTCTAACCCGGTAAAATAAGTACTTATTCCATAGTTCATTATGGTCTCATACTCCGGTTGTTTTTCTCGTTCCAGGTATTTATGAAATTGCAACATGGCCGGACCATAACGTTTTGTTTTATAAAAAAACATGGCCTTTTCATACACTAACTCCGAATCATTCGGAAATTGTACCAGGCCTGAATCAATAGTTGCCATTAACGCGTTGGCCTCTTTTTTCCAGTTATAACAGTGAATAAGATTTATATAAGTTCCGTGATCTCGTGGATTGGCTTCCAATACTTTTTGATAAAGATCCCGGGCCTGTTCGCGCTGAAAAACACGGAATGAACAGTAAGCCAACTGCTTGTTCCAGTAAACATTTGATGAATCTTTTTGATAAATTTCAGAAAAAACCTGATAGGCCTCCTCATACTCTTTTTGATTGATGTAAACGCGCCCCAGTTTTCCGGCAAGTGCAAGGTTATTGGGCTCCACCTTTAATGCTTTTTCATAAAAGGCAATTGCATCCTGGTTGTTGCCCAAAATAGAAAAACACCCGGCAGTTTCTTCCAACATTGCTATGTTATCAGGCTCAATTTGAAGTCCGCTAAGAAATGCCTGCAGCGCTTTTTGATAATCCTGCTTATTTTCATACACAATTCCTTGCTTCAGATACAAAGCTGCGTTTGGAGACTTTGCAATCTGTTTATCAAGTTCAATCAGAGCTTGCTCGTAATTTTTATTTAGAATTAGAACATCAATTTTATTCTGAGCATAAGACAAAGCAGGAATAAAAAGGAGAGTGAATAAGATGAGTTGTTTTCTGACTTTCAAAATATAAAGTTTAAAGCGTTAATTGGTAAAATATATGGTCTAACAAATGCAAAGTTAATGAGGTATAATTGTCAATATATTCGAATTAGCTTATTGCAAAACAAAATTTATTGGCACGGTATAACTTACATTAACCGGTTTTTGGCGTTGGTAGCCTGGTTTCCATTTGGGTAACCCGTTTACAACCCGCATTGCTTCGTAATCGAGCAGCGGATTTACACCTCTGGCAATTTTTGTATTGGCAATACCACCGTCTTTAGTTACAACAAAACTCACGTAAACTTTACCCTGAATTCCATTTTCAACAGCTTCTGCCGGATATTCAATAGAATTTGCAATGTATTTGCGCAGGGCCAGATCACCACCTGGAAATTCGGGCATTTCCTCAACAATAAAGAATACCTGGTCATCTTCCTCCAACTGCAGGGGTAGGTCTTCTTTTGCTTTTACAAGAAAAATATTTCCGGTACTATCTGTGTCAAATACATATTTACTTTTACTATTCAGCAATTCATGCAGGTATTCAAGATCTTCCTGGTCGCCTTTCAGTTTCATACGGTCGTCGAGCAGCGAAATGGTAATTTGTCGTTCGTTGCTATCGCCAACTGTCGTAATTTCTACCGACCCTTTTTGCTCGCATGCAAAAATTACGACCAATGCCAATAGCGATACAAAACCTAAAATATACTTCAGGTTAGCTAGTTTCGATGAGCGAATTTTAGAAATCATCTGTATGCGCTTTTTAATCAACGACGAATTAAAATTATTGGCAATATTCAGCTGAAATCCAACGGCTTGACTCAGCAAAAGTTGTTTATAATGACTTGTGCTTATGCCTGAATTAAGCACTGCATGATCGGCCAAATATTCATGATTTTCGCGAATGGCACGTTTCAGCAACCACATAAACGGGTTGAACCACTGAAAAACGGTTAAGGTTTCAAGAATCAACACATCAAAAGAATGACCTTGTTTTATGTGTTCCAGTTCATGTGTCACCATCTTTTCATAACCCGGTTCATTCTTCATTTTCGGATTGATAAAAACATAGCCCAAAAAGGAAAATGGACTAAAATCTTTATTCACCATCACAAAACGATAATTATCAATATGTTGAACTTCATTCTTAATAATAATCAGCACAATTTGTATGATCCTGAAAATCATTCTTCCAAGAAAAAACAGCAGGCCGAGCAGATAAATTGAAATGATAATTTTACTGGAGCTGATGGAGTTCACCACAGCACCGGAAAGATCTTGCCCGTAAATTGTAACGGCCTCTAGTACATTACGATATGGTGTAACAGTAACTTCTGCCAGCATATTCGACTGCGGAGCGTAAACACGAAAATGCAAAAAGGGCAGAATTATCGAAAAAAGAATTGAAAAAAGTAGGAATAAACGGTTTAGCCGAAAAAAAGTTTCACGCCGTAAAAACAAAAGGTAAATAACGGCGAGTACCGCCAGACTTATACCTGATTCAATAATAAAATTGACCACATTATTCATTGGTATCCTGATTTTCGTTTTTTATGTCGCGCTTTACATCCTCCATCAATTCATCCAACTCCGACAAACTCATGTTGTCTTCTTTTGCAAAAAACGATACCATTTCCTGAAACGAACCGCTGAAATAGTTGCGCATAAAATTTTTCATAAACGAACGCGTATACTCTTTCCGCGAAATCAAAGGAAAATATTCGTGTGTTTTTCCATAGGCATTATGTCCAATAAATCCTTTCTTTTCCAGTATGCGAACTATGGTAGACACTGTATTATAGGCTGGTTTTGGAGCTGGCATATCTTCAATCAAATCTTTTACAAATGCCTGTTCGCGCTTCCATAGCAATTGCATTACCTGTTCTTCTGCTTTGGTAAGTTCCTTCATATTAATGCTTTTTCAACAAGACCTAAATCTACAAAAACCATACCTAAAAAATTAGTTTTAAAACTATTTCGTTAGGTATGGTAGGTAAAATTTTTTAATTCAATGCAAAATTTATTGGAACTGTGTAACAAACACGAACGGCTTCGCCCCGCTGTTTTCCGGATTGCCATTTTGGTAATGCCTGTATAACGCGGAGCGCTTCTTTATCAAGCGATGGAGCCACTCCACGTGCAATTTTTGTTTCGCCAACCGAGCCATCTTTTTCAACTACAAAAGTAACGAACACCTTACCCTCTATTTTATTTTTAACGGCTTCCTCCGGGTATTTTACCGAGTTTGCGATGTACTCGCGTAAAGCTTTATCTCCTCCCGGAAATTCAGGCATATCTTCCACAATAAAGAACAGCTCATTTTCGCCTTTGCCTGTTGGGTGTTTCACTGGCGCTGGTGTTTTTGGGCCACCGTCGAGTGCAAAATTTATTGGAACTGTATAAGATACCTTAACAGCTTTGCCTTTTTGTTTCCCGGCCTGCCAGGTTTTATCAAGTTCATTCAGCACACGCAAAGCCTCTTTATCGAGCAGCGGGTCAATTCCACGGGCAACTTTACTTTGTTCAATTTTCCCTTGCTCGTTAACAATAAAAGTAATGTAAACTTTACCTTGCAAACCCTTTTCTTTTGCCTCGGCAGGGTATTTTACCAGCTTTGCTATATCATCACGTAAAGCTTCTTCTCCGCCCGGGTATTTGGGCATGTCTTCAACAATCATAAAAACATCAGGTTCTTTTTTTATCTTCTCCTGAGCCAGCACATTGCTTGCCATTGCAATGCATAAAATAATAAATGCTAAATTTTTCATGTCATATAATTTAAATAATTAATAATCAGTAGTTTTTATTGCAGTTGAAAAGTAATTTGGGCATTGTAGTACACTTTAACCGGTTTGCCGCGTTGTTTACCGGGTTTAAAACGTGGCAAACTATTTATAACACGCAAGGCCTCTTTATCCAGCGAGTCTTCAACAGGTCGTAAAACTTCAGCATTACTTACATTCCCCACCTCGTCAACTACAAATTTCACATACACTTTTCCTTGAATTCCATTTTCCTGTGCAATTACCGGGTACCGAACATGGCTGCTTATGTATTGGTATAGTGCCCTGGTTCCTCCCGGAAATTCAGGAGTTTCTTCTACAATTATGAAGATTTCATCCGTTACTTCCTCCTGCTCATCAGTGGTTTCGATAAGAGGTTGCACATCAATTACCGTTTCTTCATCAGCTTCTGAATCCTCAATTTCCAGTTCCTGTTCAATCTCCACATTATCATCTACAATGTTTAAAATCTCAATAATTTTTGGTGGCGGTGGCGGCGGTGGCGGTTTTATTTCCTGCTCTCGGGTTATTGGAATAATTTCCTCCTCCACTTCCAGCGATTGAATACTACCTAAGGATTCTGCTTTTGCCGGTTTTGTCGTCCATTCAAACGCCACAAGAGTTAGTCCGAGCGACACTACCAGGCCAATAAGAAAAAACATGTTTCGCTTGTTTTCAAGATCTACTTTTTTAAGTTTTTTTGCTTCCATGATTTTTAAAGATTTACAGGTTAATACTTTAAAATTTTTACCGTTCAATTTGTTCCGTACGCCTGCTTTGTATTAGCCATCTTTTTATCATGATTATAAAGCAAACATATAACTAATATTTTAGTTTTCAAACTAAATCATTAGTTATATGCTGTCTGATTTTATTACATGCTTGACTTACTGTGTTTTATAGCAACTATCTTTTTAGTTACTATTGAGAGGGTAAATAATAATTTTACAAAAACCTGGCTTTTGTTATTGAAGAAGAAACTGATCCCTATCGTTTAACAGCGGGAACTTTTTCCGAAAAAGATGAAGCTCGTTGTACGAGAGGCTAAACGTTTGTATACTTTCATTTTCGCCCATAAATTCAGCTATTCCCTTTGGTGAAACAAAAACAGAATCGCCATTATAACTTAAACCCATTCCATCAGTTCCAACACGATTTATACCAAAGCAATAGGCTTGATTTTCAATGGCACGTGAAACTAGTAGGTTTTTCCAGACATGATGCCGGGGTGATGGCCAGTTGGCCATGTAAAACACAACATCGTAATCTTCGATGTTTCGGGCAAAAACAGGGAAACGCAGGTCGTAGCATATTTGAGGGCATAATTTCCAGCCTTTGTAATTTACAATTTCTTTTTTAGTGCCGGCCGTATAATGCAAGTGCTCCTGCCCCATCGAATAAAGGTGGCGTTTGTCGTAAATACTAATCTCTCCATTGGGAAAAACCCAGAGTGCACGGTTAAATATTTTTCCACCATCAATAATTATTAAGCTGCCGGATATGGCGGCAGCTTTTTCTGCTGCCACGTGTTGCATCCATTTTACCGATATGCCATCCATCGATTCCTTTAACTTTTCCGGATGCATTGAAAAACCGGTAGTAAACATTTCCGGAAAGATTATTACATCAGTACCTTCAATATCTTCAAGCCATTTGGAATACTTTTCAAGATTAGCCTGTGGATCTTCCCAGATAATATCGGGTTGTATGATGGTTATTTTTAGGTTTTTCATTTTGTTTCTCGCAGATTACGCGGATGAACGCAGATTAAAATTTGTTGATCACAGTAACTCCCAGATTATCAAACTTGTCCATATTTGCCAATGCTTCCGGAGCTTCTTCGAGCGAAATAGTTTTACCAAGCATTAATTCAGGGTGAACTTTACCGGTTTTTATCATCTCAAATACTGCATCGTAACGAAAAGCTTGCATACCATGACTTCCCAGTATTTCAATTTCGTGGGCCACAACTTTATCCATTGGTACTTTCGGGTGTTTATGGTCAGCTGTTGTTAAGCCTACTTGTATATGTTTTCCGCGCTTTCTCAAGCAGGAAATGGAGTTAAAACAGGTTTCCTGGCTGCCCAAAGCATCTATAGACAGGTGAGCACCTCGTTGGGTAGCTTTTACTATTTTAGAAGGAACATTTTCAACGTTTCGGGCATTAATCAGAATACTGGCGCCAAGTTTTTTTGCCAGTTGCAATTTTTCATCGTCAATATCAACAGCAACGACATTGGCTCCGGCACCGGCAGCAATATTTATTGCAGAAAGTCCAACGCCACCGCAACCATGAACAGCCACCCATTGTCCGGCAGTAACTTTTCCCTGGTCGATAACTGCACGAAACGAGGTTATAAACCGGCATCCCAAGCTGGCAGCTGTTACAAAGTCAATTTCATCGGGCAAATGCACCAGGTTGATATCGGCATATTTTATCTCCACCAGCTCGGCAAACGAACCCCAGGCTGTAAATCCGGGCTGAAACTGGTGGTCGCAAACCTGATGGTTACCTGTGTTGCACTCGGGGCAGCAACCGCAGCCACTTACAAAAGGAACCGTTACACGGTCGCCCACTTTAAAGTTTTTTATTTCGCTTCCAATTTCCGAAATTACTCCTGCCAGCTCATGCCCCGGCACATGAGGTAAAACGATATCAGGGTCGTGCCCCATCCATCCGTGCCAATCGCTGCGACAAAGCCCGGTGGCTTTTACTTTTACAATCACACTGTCGGGCGAGATTGTTGGATTCGGAACTTCCCGCACATCAACTTTTCCCTGAAATTCTTCGTAGTAAACTGCCTTCACTGAGTTTAATTTTGATGAAACTCAAATGTAATTAGAAGAAATTTGAATTGAAAAGATATTTAAAAGTCTTTGTGTTTTTGCACCGTACTTTAGTTCGGTGATATCTGACATCAAAAATGATATGGCTTTAGCCGTTAAGGAAAAATTAAAGGCTGAAGCCACATTTGTTGTTTTCTTTCAATCGCCAAGCTAAAGCATGGTGCAAAACTACTTACACAGAATCCAATTTATCAGTTTTTTAGTTTAACAATTTAGCATCCTCAGCAACATTCGACTGTAGTAACTTACTTTTATCCGGCGCCTTCAAACGTGTCGACGGTTCTTCCATATTTTCGTTGGGCAGACGATAAATTTCGGAAGCTTCGATACTAAGGAAGCCAAACTCCTCCACTACTTTTCCTTTTATAAGGTAGCAACCTCCTCCCGAAAACGGGTAACGCGCGGCAATTTCCGGAAACTGCACCGTATCAATCCAGTGCCCTTCAAAATCAATGAATACGCCAAAACTCATGGTTTTGCCATCGTTGGTGCGGGTGCGTTTTACCGTTATCAAATTTCCAACAATGGCCACATTCTGGCTAACCAGCAAAGCCAAATCGTTTGCAGTAGTTGGCGGCAAACGCATTTTTTCGAGCAAAGCAAATGGCGAACAGGTAACCGGAAAGCCCAGCAGCTCAATTTCATCGTAGGCATTTTCCAGTGGGTGGTAATATAATTCAGGAATTTTAAATTCCTTTACTTCTTGTTGAAACAAGGTAGGCTCGGGTGCTGTTTGTTTCGATTTTGATAAAATAAAATGCGCATTCCACAGCAGTTCTTTTTTGGTTTTTTTAGTGAAGTTAAAGGCACCAATACGAATAAGAATACTTAGCTGCTCGAGCGAAATGGGCACGCGCGCCAAAAAATCCTGCAAACTGCGAAAATAGCCACCACGGTAACGTTCCTGTAAAACGGCATTAATGGTACTTGTTTCCAGGCTTTTCAGGAAACCAAGTCCCAGGTGAATTATTTTTCCGCAGATTACTGTTTTATTTTCGCTGCGGTTAACACAGGGCGGAAAAATTGTTGCTCCGTGCATACGCGCCTCGTGCACATACAATTCGGTGCGGTAAAAACCGCCGCCGTTATTAATAGTTGCCACCATATACTCCAGCGGATAGTAGGCCTTTATAAACAGTGCCTGAAAACTCTCTACTGCATACGATGCCGAATGGCCTTTGGAAAAAGCATAATTCGCAAAACTTTCAATCTGAGTCCAAACGCGGGTCACCAAAGCCTGCTCATAGCCTCGCTCGGCACAGTTGGAAAAGAACTTGTTTTTGATTTTGCCAAACTCATTGCGCTGTTTAAATTTCCACGACATACCCCGTCGTAAAATATCGGCTTCGGCCAAAGTTAATCCGGCAAACAGGTGCGCCACTTTTATCACATCTTCCTGGTACACCATTACGCCGTAGGTTTCTTCCAGTAGTTTATAAAGCTCCGGCGCCTCGGCTTTTGCTGCCACACACCGGCTTCGGTCGCGGTAACGCAAAATATATTCGCGCATCATACCACTTTGCGCCACTCCCGGGCGAATAATAGAACTAGCCGCCACCAAACGCAGGTAGTCGTCGGCTTCGAGCTTGGTAAGCAACATACGCATTGCCGGCGATTCCACGTAAAAACACCCGATGGTATTTCCGCATTTCAGCAGCTCTTTTATCTGCAAGTCTTCCTTAAAAGTCTGCAAATTGTGGATATCAATTTCTTCGCCCTGGTTTTCTTCCACCAATTGAATGGCATCCTGAATTTTGCTCAGTCCGCGTTGCCCCAAAATATCGAACTTGGCAAAACCAAGGTCCTCAGCTTCAAGCATTGAAAAATGTATTGTAGGAAAACCTTTAGGCGGCATAATGGTGGCCGAGTAAGCATTAATGGGTTCTTCCGAAATCAGAATTCCGCTTGAATGCACACTTAAATGGCTCGGAAAACCATGAATTAATTTACTGTATTGCAAAACCAAACGGCCAATTTCATCCAAACTGCTAAAATCGCTTACTTTCTGCAGCTTTTCAATTTCATGATTTGGTAATCCAAATACCTTTCCCAATTCGCGAACTACCGATTTATACTGAAAAGTGATGTAGGTACCCACCAAGGCCGTATGGTCCCAGCCATGCCGGTCGAAAATATAGCGGGTAATATGGTCGCGGTCGCGCGAGGCAAAGTCAATGTCGAAATCGGGCGGGCTTTTCCGCGAGGGGTTGATAAAACGCTCGAAATATAAATCCAGTTCTATGGGGTCGACATCAGTAATTCGGAGCAAATAGGCCACCATACTGTTGGCGCCACTTCCGCGCCCTACATAGTAACAACCTTCGCGCCGGGCGTACTCCACAATATCCCAATTAATAAGAAAATACGAAGCAAAATCCATCTGACGGATTACCTGCAACTCTTTCTCCATTCGCGCAAGTACCGCCCCCGAAGGACGATTAAAGCGATATCCCAACCCTTTCTTCGCCAGCCTTGTAAGCAATTCAAAATCAGCATCGGGCGAGTTGGTAAAACACTTTTTGTTTTTAGCTTTTTTGAACAAAAAATGAATGGAACAGCTATCGATTAAACGCCGGGTGTTTTCAATAATTTCCGGAAAATCACTAAAAATTTCCAGAATCTTTTCCTGCTGAAACATAATTTCATCGGGGTTGGCTTCTTCGCTTTTGGGGAGGCGACTCAGCAGCGTATTGTTATCCATGGTACGCAAAAGCCGGTGGATATTAAAATCGCGTTTATTGCGAAAAGTTACAGGCTGCAAAACCACCAGCTTGTGTTTGTAATTCCGTAAATCGCCAAATATTTTGCTTACCTGCGTTGGTTTAACTCCAAAAAATTCATTCTCGCGCAACAGTTTTGGATGTACTTTCCCAACAGGATAAATGAAGTATACATCTTCCATTTCAGGAGCTCGTTCTGTAAAATCAGCTTCTTCGTGCAAATGCATCGTCAGGTGCTCGTTCAGTTTCTGAAAGCCATTGTTGTTTTTTGCAATGCCAATGTATTGCTGCTGTGCGCCATTTCTGAAATCAATACCCACAACCGGACGCAAATCTTTTGTTTCGCAACGGCGGATAAAATCGATGGTTGCCGATGTATTGTTGATATCGGTCAGTACCAACGAATGATAGCCTTTTTCGGTTGCTTCGTCAATCAACTCATCAATTGAAAGCGTACCAAACTTGTAGCTGTAATAGGTGTGGCAATTTAGTAGCATAAACAATGCTTTAATGCGTAAATGCTTTAATGCGAGAATTATTAAATTAGTTTCGAGTCACTGGTCATTGGTTCTGAACGCTGCGACTGCTCACTGAACACATTTTTCTTTATTATTCTTAAATCGTTGCATCATTCATCACTCAATTTACATTCTCCTGTGCGCCGGAATAACCGGAGGCTGCCCGTTAAAAGGATTACTCATTTGTCCGATTCCACGGGTTCCCAGTGTTGCTGCCCGCTGTACCGCATTCTGCCCAAAACGGTTGCGAATTTTGTCCATACGTTGGTACAGGTTTATCAGCTTAGTATCGTCTTCAAACAGTTTCATCTGGTAACTTCCGCCCACCAAATGACTAAAACGCACGCCTACCAGCCGTACCAAAACCCGTCGGTTATAAAGCTGGTCGAAAAGCTCCATTGTTGTTGCAATTAATGTATGGTCGAGCGAAGTGTAGGGAATACGTTTTTGGCGGGTACGGGTATCAAAATCCGAATAACGAACAGTTACCGTAACACACGAAGTAAGTTTGTTGCCATTGCGTAGGTAAAATGCCAATTTTTCGGCCATAGCCAGCAATAGTTTTTTTAAGGCCTGCACATCAATGGTATCTTTTTCGAAAGTAAGCGACGACGAGATGGATTTTCGCTCGTGATACGGTTCCACCAGTGAATTATCTATTCCCTGTGCTTTTTTCCAAAGTGCAATTCCATTTTTACCCATTACTTTATCCATCAGCTCGATGGGCATTTCCTGAATGGTTTTTACATAGCGAATACCCATGCTAAGCAGCATTTTATAGGTTTGGTCGCCCACCATCGGGATTTTTTTTACCGGCAGTGGCGCCAGAAAAGCTTTCTCGTGGCCACTTTCAATTTGCAGGTGATTATTGGGTTTTATCTCTCCGGTTGCCACTTTGGCCACTGTTTTATTGGTTGAAAGTCCAAAAGATATTGGCAAACTGGTTTCCCTGATTATCCGGTTTCGCAACTCCTGGGCCCATTTGTAACAACCATAAAATTTATCCATTCCACTTACATCAATATAAAACTCATCAATAGATGATTTCTCGTAAAGCGGCGATTCTTCTTTTATAATGTCGGTTATTCCATTTGAGAATTTGCTGTAAATAGAACTGTTTCCTTTTACCACAATAGCTTCAGGGCAAAGCCGGCGTGCCATTTGCATGGGCATGGCCGAGTGTATTCCATATTGTCGTGCCTCGTAGCTACAAGCCGCCACCACTCCCCGCCCGCTGGTGCCGCCCACCAAAACAGGCTTGCCTATTAACTCCCTGTTCATCAACCTTTCGCACGACACAAAAAAGGTATCCAAATCAATATGTACAATATTTCGATTCAAAATGTCGATATTTTCGTCAATTTTTCGACAATAATTTAGTCAATTATTTTTATATTTGGAAATAAAAGTATGAAGACCAAAGTCGGGAGACGGAAGTCAGAAGAAAATACAAACTATAAAATATACATTATGAAATTTAAGTTTGAAAAGCCGATAATCAGGCAAGCAAGTTAAAGGCTAAAGCCTATTTGTCTGCTCATTTTTTTTTGTCGCCAAGCTAAAGCATGGCGCAAAAAAAAGAGACAATGCAATAACGATTTTTACACCGTGGCTTTAGCCCGGTGATTATGGAACACAATACCCAAACGGCTTTAGCCTTTAATTTTAAAATTATGTCATACGTAAAAATTTGGATCCATGCAGTCTGGACGGTAAAGAACCGGGAAGCAGTAATCGCACAAGAACACCGACAAAAATTATTCGAACATATCCATCAAAACGCTCTTGACAAAAGTATTTTCATGGAAGTTGTTGGAGGGTACAATAATCATGTGCACTGTCTTTTTAGATTGAAGAATGACCAGACAATTGACAAAACCATGCAATTAATAAAAGGCGAATCGTCTTTTTGGTTTAATAAGAACATTGACAATCACCCTAAATTAAATTGGCAGAAAGAATACTTTGCCGTAAGCGTAAGTGAATTACAAGTAAAAAAGGTTAAAAACTATATATTAAGCCAAGAAAGCCACCATAAAAAGCAAACATGGGAAGAAGAATACCAAGCATTTATTAAACATTATGGATTTAAAATTTTTAAAGGCTAAAGCCTATTAGCTCTATAAAATCTATTCGCCAAGCTAAAGCATGGCGCAAAAATAAAATAGCAACTATGCATTTCGCAAACAATCTAAAATTCTTACGCAAACGCCGCAGAAAATCGCAAATGGATTTGGCAACAGAGCTGGAATTAACACGCACTACCCTTTCCGGCTACGAAAAAAATGTGCAGCCGCCTTTTCCGGTACTCATAAAAATATCGGAGTATTTTAATGTGTCGCTCGATGCCTTAATCAGGTATAAACTTGATGTGCTGTCGGAGCAACAACTTTCGCAAATTGAAAAGGGTTTTGATGTAGATGTTACAGGCCAAAAACTCAGGTTACTAACCATTTCGGTAGATAACCAAGGCAAAGAAAATATTGAAATGGTACCTGTGAAAGCACAGGCCGGTTACACCAATTCTTACGGCGATTTAGATTTTATCGCCAAGCTGCCAAAATTTAAATTACCCTTTCTTCCCGAAAACAAAACATATCGCACCTTCCAGATTCAGGGCGATTCAATGCTGCCCATAAAAGAAGGCGCGTGGGTAACCTGTTCGTTTGTTGAAAACTGGACCAGCATAAAAGACGGGAAAGCATGTATTGTGGTTACCAAAGACGATGGCATTGTTTTTAAACTTGTATACAAGCGTTTGCATGAAGGAAACTTTCTTTTGGTATCAACCAACCGCAATTACTCGCCCTATCAGCTTCCGGTTTCTCAGGTGTTGGAAATCTGGCAATTTGAGACCGTGAATAGTTTTGAGATTGAAAACATCCCTGAATAGCCTTTTATTGGTTCAGTTCAATCAAGCTCTAACCACCACCTGGAAAATTGTTGCAGAGAGTCGTCAAGGTTTACAATTTCTCCTATTTTAGGAGTAAGCATAGGGATTTCATTGTTTTTATTTACTTCGGAAATACGATTCAAAGGTTCGTTCCAGGCATGATTGGCCAGAGCAAACTTACCGGAATGCACCGGGAAAAAGCGTTTTGCTTTTAAATCTTTGGCAGCAAGCAAAACTTGTTCGGGCATCATATGAATATATTTCCAGGCTTTGTTGTACTGTCCGTTTTCTAGCATTACTAAATCAAAAGGACCATATTTTTCGCCAATTACTTTAAAATGGTTGTCGTATCCACTATCGCCACCAATAAATATTTTTTTTGAAGGAGACTCCAAAACAAACGAGCACCACAATGATTGTTTTGCTTTAAATCCTCTACCCGAAAAATGCCTTGCCGGAGTACAATGCAAAACAAAACCGTTACCTAAATCCACCCTGTCAAACCAATCGTTTTCTATAAGTTTGCTCGCGTTAAATCCCCATCTTTCAAAATGGGCTCCTACCCCTAACCCAGTAATTACTTTGTCCGTTTTTGATTTTAATTTTACTACCGTTTCATAATCCAGGTGATCCCAATGATCGTGCGTAATAATCAAATAATCAATTTCGGGCATATCTTCAACCTGGTAATCATTCGCTCCTTTAAAAGCTTTCACGCTAAACGAAAAAGGCGAGGCATGCCCACTAAAAACAGGATCAACCAATATACTCTTCCCTTCTATTTGAATATAATAGGAAGAGTGCCCGAACCATAATAAAATATTTTCATCCTTACTAATTTTTGTCAGGTCGGTTTTAACAGAAGGAATTAAAGCATTAGGTTTCTTATTCTGCGCACTAAAATATTCTTTAAGCATCGGAAAGAATCTTGCATCTTCCGACATTTGAGGAGTAGGACTCAGATTTTGAAATTTCCCATCGCTGTAATTGGGCGATTTTTTTATTTGTTTAAGCCGGTTGGATTGAGGTACAGCACCAAACCTGGCCTGACCTGTAACCACAAAAAACAATGCAACAAGCACTGCTAAAACTATAATTGTTATGAGCATAATTTTCTTCATCAAAATAGTTAGAAACAAACCTAAGCCGAAAAAGGTTAACAATTCAAAAAAAAATACCCGGAATGAATAAAATACAGCATAAAATGTTTTTACACTAAAAGCGAGGAATCCAACTTGTGAACCCCTCGCAACTACTACTAATCTTTCCTTCTCTTATAAATCAATTATGAAACTGCTATTTCAAGTGGAGCCTTCTCCACAGCTTCTTCCTTTTTCGGAAGTTCGATGTTTAAAATTCCATTTTCAAATTTTGCACTAATGCTTTCAGTATTTACTGATTTGGGCAAACGGAATTTCTTTTCAAAATTTTGTGGACTAAACTCGCGATGCACATATTTATATACATCTGCTTCGTCTTTGTTCTCTTTGTCTTCTTTTTCCACTTTTACCGTTAACAGGTTGTTGTGTACATTTAGCTGCAAATCCTCTTTTACAAAACCCGGAAGCAAAACTTCAAGCTTGAAACCTTTTTCTGTTTCAAAAACGTTTGTTGCCGGCGATGCTCCACATTTCTTTGCATAATCTTCGTGGTAATCGTTTTTCAAAAAGTTATCAAATAATTCATCAACTAATGTTCTGTTTACGTTGTAATGTGGGTTTTGAAATCTCACTAAATTCATGACTTTGTCTCCTTTTTAATTAAGTTACTATTTTAAATTTTTTCGTTCTCAAATATGCTTGCCGTAAATCAAACCTTATTCCAAGTGCTTTTTCAGCTGATTTTTTGTCAAAACAACTCAATCGCACAGCCATTATGACAGTACAAAGCCACGCATGGAGCCACAATGTCATCTTATCTAAAAAAATACATATGTATTTTATGATTTCTGCACATTGATTTATTACTACCTTTGCGCAAAATTGTATTGAACCATGAGGATTGACATCATAACTGTTTTGCCCGAAATTATTGAAAGTCCGTTTAAACATTCGATTATTAAAAGAGCACAGGAAAAGAAACTTGCAGAAATTCAAATCCATAATTTGCGCGATTTTTCGGAAGACAAACACCGACGAGTAGACGATTATTCGTTTGGAAAAGGTGCCGGAATGGTAATGGCAATTCAACCTATCGAAAAAGCAATTGAAAGTCTGAAAGCAGAACGCGATTACGATGAAATTATTTTTACAACTCCGGATGGTGGAGTTTTCGACCAACAAGAAGCCAATAAACTTTCGCTAAAAAAGAATATCATCATTCTTTGCGGCCATTATAAAGGAATAGACCAACGCATTAGAGATACTTACATCACCAAAGAAATATCGATAGGTGACTTTGTTCTCACAGGTGGCGAATTGGCTGCAGCTATTATTGTTGATGCTGTTGTTCGGCTTTTGCCGGGCGTACTTTCCGATGAAACCTCTGCACTGACCGACTCTTTCCAGGATCACTTGCTAAGTCCGCCTGTTTACACACGTCCGGCTGAGTACAAAGGCCAAAAAGTACCTGAAGTATTGCTTAGTGGAAACGACAAACTGGTTGAAGACTGGAAACACGAGCAAGCTGTTGAACGCACCAAAAAACTACGCCCCGATCTCTACAAAAAATACTTAGGCGAAGATTAAAGTTTTTAAAACCTCCGGCATATAGTACGATAAGCACAATATTCGCATTTTTTGATGTGCTCGGTTTGCGAAAAATCGTTTTTTTCCGAATAAATTTCTGTTACCAGCTGTGTTAATTCTGCCTCAAACTCCTCATTAATGGCATCAAAGAAAAACTCTTTAGATTTCATTTTTATCAACGCCGAAAAATCATCAGCAAACAAATTTCGTAAACTATAAATAGCTGCCTGCACAGGTTCTGATCCGGTATTTGCTCCCAAACCCCATGAATAGATTAAGGCCTGCAAAATTTCTTTTTTAGGAGCCTTGGCATCTCTTTCAAATAATTCGTCGATGCTGCGAAAACCGGTAGATTTTACATTGCCTGTTTTATAATCGAGCACACGGGTTATACCGCCAACACGATCTACCCGGTCAATTTTTCCGCCAACACACACCGATTTTTCACCAATTTTAATCCAACGTTTGTATTTTTGCTCTAAACTAACCACAGTAAAGGGAGCCAGATCTTTATCGATTTTTAATAGTTGCCTTAAATAAGTAATGGCGTTTTCAAAAATCAACAAAGTTTTCCCCTCCAACTTAATTTCACCTTTTATTGGCTTTTTCTTTTTCAGGTAATGATATGCAATTTGTTTCGTCACCTCATTTTCGAGCCACACCCTGTTTTTTTGGATTTCTTCAAGGTGAGTTTTTTCAACCACCCTGCCAACAAATGGTTTATACAGCTCCTCGAGTGTATCGTGAAAAATATTTCCAAAAACTACTCCATCAATTTCTTCCTTAAGCTCTTCGGGTTCAGGCAATTTTACTACATACTGAAGATAAAACTTCAGTTTACAGTTTAAATAAGTATTTATAGCGCTTGGCGATAAAGGATGTTCTTCGCTGTTATTGGCCATTAATTTTGCAACAATATCTTTTGAAGCGGGAATTCGAATCTCTTTCACCGGGTCGTTTGAAAAGACAAAATCAAGGTTAAGCATTTGAGGTTTATGCAACGAATCGTATTGCAACTGATAGCCATACCGACTCAACTCGCCTGTTCCAATACCTTCTTTAACTACGCTATATGTTGCAGTAATGTTTTTTGCGCGTTGCACCAGGCGGTAAAAATAATAGCCATACATAGCATCCTGTTCATCAATACCCGGTAGTCCGAATCCTAAGCGCAGGTTAAACGGAATAAATGACGGGGCAGTAAATTTTCGAGGCCACTGATTTTCGTTCAGCCCCAAAATAATGATGTTTTCAAAATCGAGACAACGGGTTTCCAGAATACCCATTACCTGCATCCCGCTTAAAGGTTCTCCTTCAAAAGCCACAGAAACTTGCCCCAGGTACTGCGAAAACAGCCTGAAATAAACACTGTTACTTATTTCTCGTTTTTGCTCCTGCAACACATCATCAACCATTGTTTTTAATTTTTCAACAGCCTGGTAAATGGAATAAAGCAGTTCGAGCAACATCATATTGGAAGTTTCAAGTGCTTTTAACTGCTTGTACAAGAGTCCCAAAACATTTAAAAAGTAGCTGCTGTAATCGTTAATATGTTCGGGTAACGTAAATATTTGCAAATGCAGAGGCGAGAAATCAATCTCTTTAAGTGGCACATTAATTTTATTGCTGTATTTCAGCTCACTAATATATTTTTTACTCGCCTCGGTAGCTGTTTGTCCTAACAATTGATGGTTGAGCACATCGGTTACATAGCGGTGATATGCCACGGTGCCTTCGCCTGCTTCGCGTTTATTTTTAAGCAAGTTTACCAAAAGCATTAAAAAGCCATAAACTACCGAATTTTTTACTGAATAGCCCATCGTAACATTTACTTTATTAACCTGCTTTGGGATTGCGCCCAGTGCTGAAAACAGAAGGTTTTCATCGGCTAAAACAATAGCTGTATTATCAAACTCGTTTTTATACTGTTGTTTTGTTTCTTCTAAAAACAGAGGCACCTGCTGCGCCTGACCATGCACGGAAGAAACAGCCACCAATTTGATATTTTTTTTCATGTTAAAACCGGAGGAATTGAACGAAAAATCTTCGGGAGGTGGAAATTCCGTAAGATTTGCTCGCATAAAATAGCCGGCTTCATTTTGTAAATCGTCAAGATACGATTCATCATAGTCCCATAAAAATTCAGATTTTCCCAGCTGCTGCAAGTGGTTAAAAAATTTCTTTTCGCAGGCATTTAAAGCATTTAATCCAATAAAGTAATATTTATTAAACGCCAAATTATAATTTTCCTTATTCAGGTTTTCCACAATGTGGCGATCCATCATGCCCGGATAGGCAATTTTCTTTTCAGCAAGCTGTTTTTTAAAATCAGTGTAAACCGGGCAAAGCTTATCCCAAATCGAAATATATTTTTCTTTAAACCCTTTTTTATCCGACACCGCCATACTTCCCCAAAATTGTTCTAAAGCCTTTTTTTGGTCGGCTGTCAGGTAATCAAAAACCGACTCAATTTCCTTCAAATCAGCAATATTCGAAAACAAATCTTTAGCATTTACCAGGTAGCGGTCAATGTCGTTAAAATCAGTCAATAGAATTTCTCCCCAGAAATAAAACTCATCAAACGTTTCGGTAGTTTTTGTGTGTAAACAGAATATATCGTAAAGAACAGAGATGAGCTGCAGTTTTTCGCCTTTTTGCAAGGGGGAGTACGATGAAATAAGCTCATTTACGGTTGTTGTTTTTGGACCTACTACAGCAGTTTTAACCATTTTTTGCAAATAGTGAGTAAAAAATACTCCTGCACGGCGGTTAGGGAAAACCAAACAAATATCTTTTAACCCGTGCTCATGTTTTTCAAAAATATATTTAGCACATTGCGAAAGAAATCGTTCCATAAATGTAGTTTGATATTTGGTGTAAAAGCCAAAGCTAATTCAATTTTTATTTATAGAAACCAGATTTTTTTATTTTTATAGACGAGAACTAAAACAAGATTCTCCGTACTCAAAATTTTCATCATGAAAAAACTTACACTTTTTTGTTTCAGCATCGCATTCGCCTTTAACCTTTTTGCCCAAGACCGAATAACAGGGCTAAATTTCGCCACTCGAAGCGAAGTTATTGCCCAAAACGGAATGGCCTGTACCAGTCAGCCATTGGCTACACAGGCGGCACTCGATATACTTAAAGCAGGCGGTAACGCCATTGATGCAGCCATTGCAGCCAATGCTGTTTTAGGCTTGGTTGAGCCGACAGGCAATGGTATTGGTGGCGACCTTTTTGCCATTGTATGGGATGCCAACACAAAAAAATTGTACGGCTTAAACGCCAGCGGAAGGTCGCCTTACGAACTTACCCTGAATTATTTTAAAGAAAATGGCTACGAAAAAATTCCTTCATACGGGCCACTACCGGTATCGGTTCCGGGTTGTATTGACGGATGGTTTGAGTTGCACGAACGATTTGGCAGCTTACCCATGAAAACCATTCTGAATCCGGCCATCTCTTATGCCCGCGAAGGTTTTCCGCTAAGCGAACTTATTGCATATTATTGGGCACGAAGCGCTAATTTTTTAAAACACTACCGTGGATTTGAAGAAATTTATATGCCAAATGGAAAAGCCCCTCAAAAAGGAGAAATTTTTAAGAATCCTTATTTAGCAAATACGCTGAGCTTAATTGCTGAGCATGGACGTGATGCTTTTTACAAAGGTGAAATTGCCGAAAAAATTGTAAAATACATACGGGAAGAAGGTGGATTTTTAAGCCTTCGTGATTTTGAAGATCACACATCAGAATGGGTCGATCCCATCTCTACAAACTACCGTGGCTACGATGTTTGGGAGCTTCCACCAAACGGACAGGGAACTGCAGTTTTACAAATGTTAAACATTTTAGAACAGTTTGATATTGGCAACATGGGCTTTGGAAGTGCGGAGTACATGCACCTGTTTATTGAAGCAAAAAAACTGGCTTACGAAGACCGTGCAAAATATTATTCCGATATGGATTTTAATACAATTCCTATTGAAGAATTAATATCAAAAGAATACGGAAAGGAAAGAGCAGCACTGATTAATGCAAACCGTGCAGCCCGCTCTTATCCGGCCGGAGAATTAGAACAAGGCAACACTATTTACCTTACCACTGCCGACAAAGCAGGAAATATGGTTTCCTTAATTCAGAGTAATTACCGCGGCATGGGATCGGGCATGACGCCCGGCAAATTGGGTTTTATTTTGCAAGACCGTGGCGAACTGTTTGCTCTTGAAGAAGGGCACATGAATGTTTACGAGCCGCATAAACGCCCGTTCCACACCATTATTCCGGCATTTATTACAAAAGATGGAGAACCTTTTATCAGTTTTGGTTTAATGGGAGGCGCTATGCAACCACAGGGCCATGTTCAAATTATTTGTAACCTGATTGATTTTGGAATGAACCTGCAGGAAGCCGGCGATGCACCACGCATTAGTCATGATGGCTCGAGCCAACCAACCGGCAGTACTATGAACGACGGAGGACGCGTTTCGCTGGAAACCGGTTTTGATTACCACATAATTCGTGAGTTAATGAGCAAAGGGCACCGAATTGGTTATGCATTGGGACCTTATGGTGGCTATCAGGCCATATTATTTGATAAAAAAAACAAGGTTTATTACGGTGCTTCAGAGTCGCGAAAAGACGGGCAGGCAGCAGGGTTTTAGTAATTCTATCCAACCTGATAGAATTTAAATTGCTACAAAAAAGACACAAGACACTTGTTTTATTTCGCGACGAAAAAACAATTTATCAGAGCTTTTTACCACCTTTTACAAGTAACCAAACGGTAAATGCCATTTCGCCAAAAATACTTGGAATGGCAACCAGTGCGAGGAATAAATCGGCATAATCAGTATAGTTTGGCAGAAGAAAATGCGCGCCGGTATCAACCATATACATTATACCGGCCAACAATATAAAAAGCGCAATCCATCTGGGGCGTTCAATAATTCTTGCCAGTAAAATCAGGTGGGCACCAAAAAAGAACAATCCGATTAACCATATAATCTCAAAAGTATTTACCCGCTGTGTAACTTCTTCTCCCGAAACTGAACTTAGCGAAAGTACGAGTGCGAAAATAGCCACCGCCATAATTGCTGCGTGCATGAGCCTAAAATAGGTACTTAAACGGGTAAGCAAGTGCTTTTTATACAACTCAAAAAGTCCCCATGCCACTACTACATCAAAAACCACTGTTATTAAAAAGGCTAAAATTCCCGTACGCACCACCAGCTGTTGATGCAAAATAGTTTCTAAAGGATTTTCTTTAAGTGCCTCAAGCATAAAAAAGTTGGCATAAATAGCGGTAAAAAAAATTATCAGATAACTGATACCGGTCAGAGTTGAAAGTTTTCTGGAATTCATAGTGCTTACTAATTTGGTTTATAACATTTTTGATACACTACCAACAACAACCTTTCAACTACTGGTTTTGTTTATTGCAGCCAACAAAAAGGGTTCATTTGCATAGCAAATGAACCCTAATATTTTTAACAATTCTGAATAAAATTACTTCTTAAATAAAGGATCAACACCAATGGTTCCCACCAGTTCTTTCAGGTATTGTTTTGATTCAACATGGGCCAAACAAGCTTTTGCTTTTTCTAATCGGTCATTAATATTCATCTCTTCAACTAATACTGAATTTATTTCATTGGCCATAAAATCTTCAAGGTAACCAATTTGCTCAATGTAAAATGCAATATCTTTCTCTTGTTTTCTTTTTAAGCGTGCTTTATACCAGTCGCTTTTTAATACTTCTTCCCTGTCGAACAGTTTTCGTAATTCCGGGTCGCTAATGTCTTTGCCCTCGTAATGGCCGTATGCCATAACATTTAATAAAACCTTTAATGGAGGTATGGCTGCTTCCACACTTCCATCTTCAAAAAATGGCAGTGCTGCGCGTTGCATAGCCTCAGTTATATTGTTAATACCATCAACATAAGCTTCCATGTCTTGTAATTCCGGTTTTAACATCCGTTCGTTAAATACCGCCAAAGGTTCATCAAATAAACGGTTCATACAACGGAAAGCAAAATTTTTGGTAATCCTGTATCCTAAACGGCTGGCCAATATTTTTTTACCTTCATACTCAAAATCTTCCAGTTTCTCCAAACAGCCATTTTCAATCAGTTTCTTCGGATCGCGGTCTTCAGGAACTAAACGTGCCCAAATCTCAGGAATAAGAATACTGATATCATGGTCAAAACGGTTCTCGTGCCCGATATAACCTGCTGCTGAGCTAAATCCCTGATATTCTGTTAAAATATAAGATAGTAATGCATTGTTCAAGTCGGTGGTTGGCACCAACATATTAAATGGCCCTTTGGTAAGTGCACCTTCAAGGCCGGCACCTGTTGTTGATGGTGATTTTCCGGTAATACTTGCAATAAAATCCATGAACAACTCCGGTAATTCCTGGTAGTGGATCGGGTTATAAACCGCCAGCGGACGAATGCCTGCTTTTTTATCAATCGGATTATTTCTTCGCCCGGGAAGAACGGCATTTACAGGCCAAACAACCGGATCTTTTGATTTTATTTTACGATGCAAACGCACACCAATTTCTGCCAGGTACGAATCCAGGGTTTCGTTTTTGAATATATTACGTTGCAGATACCTTGGATTTTTTGTTGGTTCTCCGTCAACAATTCTCGGATGCGAAGGAGTAACAAAATAGTTGTCGCTTTCGCTTTCAACTACCCTTTTTATAAAATCTTTAACCGGCTTAGTGTATTTCTCAAAACTAATGGCGTCATCCAATAACGCTTGCGCATTTGCTTTTGACAGTGGTTCGTAATTGGTAAGGAAGGTGCCATTATCAACAATTTCTTTTTCGGCTTCTTTATCATAGCCCCGAATTACGGCTTCGTCAGGACGCTGAAATAAGTGACTTTCGCAATTGGCCACCAGCTTTATACTCGGATTGCTGTACTCTTCGTTTAAATGCGCCACCTGGTTGGCGGGCACTGTTATTGTTGCAGAAATATCATCTTCGGTCTGAATTTTCATACTTGGAACAAAATCAGAACGCAACTTGTGCAGGAACCAACGCCCTTCCTGGTTAAATCCTATACGAACGTAACTTGCTACAATAGGATTGTGCTTGTACTGTAAAGCATTACCCGGACGACCATTAACTATTTCTACATTAAATAGTTCACGCCATTTTAACCCACGTTCTTCATTACCCCGGTAGTGCCGTTTTACAAAAAATGCCAATGTTCGTACATTCTCCGGAATATCTTTTAAAAACTGGTTGTACTCGTCGCTGTACTGATCAGATGGTGTTAATAATTTAACGGCTGATCCTAATGCACGCTCTTTACTTAAAAATGGACGTGAAGGATCGGCATCAGGTCGAATATTTTTCCATCGATTTGAATAATCGCGGTTAATAATTTCATCCACCATATTTTCAGCTTCTTCCAGATTCTCGATGTAGAAATAACCATATTTAATGGCATTCTGCATCGATTTTGAAATTTCTGATTTTCCACCTCCCGAAACTGTACTTGGCTTATGGCAGAACATGCCTTCAGGAGCAGTATCAATAATCCGCCACATTTGCTGTGTTGGATGTTTTACCAATTCGAATTTATGCCCTGTGGGATGCACATAAACTTTTTTAGGCGAAAGCTTTAATTGATATTCCTTATTTTTATATAACCAGCTAACAGCGCTCTTCTCTACGTCAATATCTGCATTTTCAGGAATATAAATTATATTATCATATTTTTTATCAATAGCATAATTCCCGGGTTGCATTTCAATGCGGTCATCCAATAATTTTTTTGTATCCTCAAAAGAATAAGTTTTTTCAAATTTACTGGTAAAATTGGCGCCAAATACACTGTCGCTCATATTACCTCGCGGAAAAGCAATGGCACCACCTGCATGCTCCTCCTCTACCAAACCAAACAAGTTGGCTGAGTATCCTATTTGTGTTTTAATTTCTTTCTTCGAGTAGCCGTAATAATTATCGGCAATGATGGTAACCACTACTCCTCGCTCGTCTCTACAGGTAAGCTTAAATGCTGTTCCATCATTGTACAACTCATTTTCATCTTTCCAACACATGCCATCGCGTTTTTGGCGTTCAGAAGCATCGTCGTAATGAGGTAAGCCCACATCCTTTTTCTTTAGCCGAATTAAATGTGGTGCCAAAATTATACAGCCGGTATGTCCGGTCCAATGTTCAACATCAAGAGCCGCATCGTTTATTGCCAGGTTATGATCACCTGCATTTCCGAAAATATTCTCAACAAAATCGAGGTTACTCACCAAACCTCCTGGTGCAAAAAACCGCACTTCAAGGCTTTTCTCGCTTATTACACCCGGAACTTCGGGGCAAACGGTTGGGCGCAGCAATAACGAAACAAATACTTTTGCCTTGTCTTCCATCAGCGATGTAAATGGCAGCAGTTTCATGTCGTCGGGCGACTCGTTAAATGCCGAATGCAACATGTGGGCAAACGTAATTTTTGGCACTTCTTTTTTATCTAATGGCACCGGTAATCCGCCTCTAACAATGTGGAAAGTACCTTTAGTTGTTCGCTTGTCGTGAACTGGATTATTTAAAATCCCCTGTTTCAAACGATAAGAGCTCAACAATTCGTTTTTAAACTCTTTTCCGTTTGGCGGCAGACTTAATTCGCGAGCCATACCTTTTTGGTTTAGAACCAGGGTATTGTTGGGTAAGCGGTAATCTTTTGCAAATTCCACTTCTTTTAAATAGTCGTCGATAAAATTTTGTATTCGGGTATCAGCCGGCGACAACTGGTCTCCTAATAAACGGGATTTCTCCTTAAAACTATTAATCAAACCTTCCGTTAAGATTTGAAACTTTTCGTTGGCAAATCTGGTACCTGCTTCACTGTTATCAATATATGTAGGTTGACCTAAGGAGGCCAGTTGAAGATTGATATATTGAATCATGTCGCGCCTGTCTCTTTTACTCTGTTTTGAAGGCATCGAATTTTTACTCATAATTATTTACTTTTCTAATCCTGATAACAAAAATACGGAATAGATGTTTCATTCGGAGAAACTATATATGTATTTCATGCTAATTTAGGTGTAGATTAGTAATTTTTTAATGATTAGAAAGCTAAACTAATGTTGGCACCTAATTTTTTAAGCGATGGATTTAATGAGGCATGTCAGCTCTGTTCTTTTTGCTTATGATATGTATCATAATCTACAAATTAGAAGATTTAATATTGGCGAATACCTTTGTCTTATAAACTATAAGCTTACAATTATTATGAAACAACATTTAAGCATTAAAACTCTTGCCTTGTTTGTGGCAAGTATTCTTATAAGTGCACAGCTGTACGCAACCGATGGTTATTTTAGTACCGGATACGGAACGATTAACAAAGGACTAGCCGGTGCAGGCATTGCATTTTACCAGGGTTCTTTAATTAATGGTAACCCTGCCAGCAATGTGTTTTTGGGAAATCAATACCAGTTGGGCGTTAACTTTTTTAATCCGAACCGCCAATATACCATTACCGGAAATCCTTCAGGCATGGAAGGAACTTTTGGCTTAATGCCAGGAACTATTGAAAGCGACAGCAAACTTTTTATCATTCCATCTTTAGGAGCAAACTGGATGGTAAGCGACAATTCAAGTATTTCTGCTACCTTATTTGGAAATGGCGGAATGAATACCGATTATCCTACTGCAATTTTTTACGATCCCACCTCAACAACTACAGGTGTAAACCTTGCACAGCTTTATGGTAACATCAGCTACTCGCAAAAACTGGGTGAGAACCACAGCATTGGTATTACCGGAGTATTGGCCTACCAATATTTCGAAGCAGAAGGCCTTACTGCGTTTGGTGCGTTTTCATCTAATCCTTCAGCAGTTTCAGGTAACGGAACGGATAGTGGTTTTGGCTATGGTTTTAAAATTGGATACCTCGGTCATTTAACCGATAATTTTGCCATAGGTGTTACTTACCAGTCAAAAGTATGGATGAGTGAATTTGATGATTATGCCGGTTTATTTGCCGAACAGGGCGATTTTGATATTCCATCGAGCTGGACTGTTGGTATATCCTGGGAACTGGCTCAGGATTTTACCGTAATGGCAGATGTAAAGCAAATTATGTTTGGCGAGGTTAATTCAATTGGTAACCCAATGTTGCCTAACTTAATGCAATCGCCACTAGGAACTACTGATGGAGCGGGCTTTGGCTGGGAAAACATTATGGTTTATAAACTTGGTTTTAATTATGCCGGTGTTGAAACATGGGACTTCAGAGCAGGACTTTCTATTGGCGACAACCCAATTCCAGAATCGGAAGTAATGTTTAATATTCTGGCTCCTGGGGTTATTCAAAACCAAATAGCTCTTGGTTTCTCAAAAGAAGTTGGCAAAAGTGGCAATAAATTTCATATGGCCTTTAACTATGCCATGAACAGTAGTGTTGAAGGGGCTAATCCGCTTGATACTCCATCGGGTCAGACCATTGAAATTGAAATGAATCAGTTTGAATTGGAATTCGGTTTTTCGTTTTAAACCGACTTATTCTACAAGTATACTCCAAAAAACCTAAAATAAATATATTTTTAAACCCGGGCTTTTGTCCGGGTTTTTTTATGCCTTTAACTTGAACACTTCTTTATTTTGAGTGTAATTATTATTTTAAACAGTAAAGAATGAAACTAATATCGTGGAATGTAAACGGAATAAGAGCCGTTGCGAAAAAGAACTTTTTTGAAGATTTTAAACAAATAAATGCAGATGTATTCTGTCTTCAGGAAACAAAAGCACAAGACGACCAGGTTGCAGAAACCCTTGCCTCTCTTAACAATTATCATCTTTACTCAAATTCAGCAGAGAAAAAGGGATATTCGGGCACGGCAATTCTATCAAAAGCAGAACCCTTGAGCGTTTCATGCGATATAGGCATTGAAGAACATGATACTGAAGGCCGTGTTCTTTGCCTTGAATACCATGAGTTTTATTTGGTAAATGTTTATGTTCCAAACTCGGGAAGCGAATTGAAACGTTTAAAATATCGACAGGATTGGGATTTGGCATTTTTTAATTACCTGAAAAAGCTGGAAGAGAAAAAGCCGGTTATTGTTTGTGGCGATTTTAACGTGGCACACAAAGCAATAGACCTGGCACGCCCAAAAGCAAACTACAACAAATCAGCAGGCTTTATGCAGGAAGAAATTAATGGTATGGACCGATTTACAAAAGGAGGATTGATTGATTCTTTCCGACACTTAAATCCGGAAACCACTGACAAATATTCGTGGTGGAGTTACCGGGCCGGTGCGCGTGGTAAAAATGTAGGCTGGAGAATTGATTATTTTTTGGTTAGCCAAAGTTATATTGAAAATATTGAAGAAGCCTACATTCTTGACGCCGTGATGGGCTCCGATCATTGTCCGGTGGCCTTGCAATTAAAGAAATAGATGAAAGCGCCCTGTGTTATTTCGGCTTTGCGTTAGAACTATTTTTATTTCAAAATAACCCATTCAAATAAAATCTGGGTGGAAATACCCAGCAGCATCAATCCAAAAATAAGCTGCATAATTTTGGGAGATAAGGCATGAGTTAATTTTACACCAAGGGGAGCAAAAATACTGGTGGTTATTATTAAAGTAATAGCCACCGGAAAATAACAAAATCCAAAGGTCCCTTCGGGCAAATCAGCGACCTGAAATCCTGTCCACAAGTAACTAATAGTTCCTGAGACGGCCACACTCCAGCTTAACGCGGCCGATGTTCCAACTGCCTTTTTAATCGGCACTTTACAAGCCAGTAAAAAGGGCACATTAAACACACCTCCGCCAATTCCCAACAGGCCTGATATTCCGCCAAACAAGGTTCCAATACTAAAAATCCCCAGTGGTTTCGGCAAGTTCCACGACGAGTTGGGATTAAACCCTACCAGCGTTTTTATCGAAACCAGGTAGGCAAAAATAATAAACACAATTTGTAAGCTTTTACTGGGTATTGAGCTGGCTAACAAGGAGCCGGCTACCGAACCCAATACAATTCCGGGCGCCATACTTTTAAAAACTTCAACATGAATAGCCTTCTTGCGATAATGGCCAAGGGAACTCATAAAAGTGGTAAAAACCATTACTGTAAGCGAAGTTCCAACAGCTATGTGCTGAATATATTCCGATTCTACATGCTGCATTTTTAGTACCCAAAGCGTTACTGGCACAACAATTATTCCGCCACCAACACCAAACAATCCGGCAATAAATCCCGCCAAACTACCGGCAAGTAATAATATCAGTATTAACTGTAAGTCTAACATGAATAAACAAAAATAGAGGAATAATGATTACCAACACTGAAAAACGGGCAATAACTCGGGTTTAATAACTATTCGCTATTTTTGCGCCACAAAAACAGAAGCAAGTTGAAATTTAATCCATATAAAACAGACCTTCCAATTAGCGAGGTGATTGATGATGTTAAAGGTAATTTTCAAGAAACCAATACCTTAATTGTAAATGCACCACCCGGAGCCGGAAAAAGCACCATATTACCCATTGCCCTTTTGGAAGAAAGGTGGCTAAACGGGCAAAAAATCATTATGCTCGAACCACGCCGTTTAGCCGCCAAAACCATCGCAACCCGTTTGGCCGAACTTTTGGGCGAAAAGGTTGGAAATACCGTAGGTTACCGCATTCGTTTTGATAACTGTATTGGCAAAAACACCCGGTTGGAAGTGGTTACCGAGGGAATCCTGACCCGAATGCTGCAAAACGATAACGCCCTGGAGGGAGTTGGCCTGCTAATTTTTGATGAATTTCATGAACGCAGCCTTTTTGCCGATGTAGCGCTGGCTCTTTCGCGAGAAGCTCAACAGGTTCTTCGTCCTGATTTACGAATAATGATTATGTCGGCAACTTTGGATATGCCGCAGTTGACAGAGCTTTTGCAATGTTCATCGGTGGTGAGCAAAGGCCGCCAGTACCCGGTTGATATTATTTATGCTGGCGAGAACGATCGGCAAATGTTGCCCGAATTGACCGGCCGTGTGGTGAGTAAAGCTGTTAAAGAACAAGATGGCGATATTTTGGTATTTCTTCCAGGCGAGGCAGAAATAAAAAAATGTGAAAGCATATTGCGACAAAAACACAAGGGCATTGCCATCCATCCGCTTTACGGGCAGTTACCTCCGGGAAAACAATTTGCGGCAATTATGCCCAACCGCGATGACATACGTAAAATTATTCTGGCAACATCAATTGCCGAAACCAGCCTAACTATTGAAGGAGTAAAAGTTGTGGTGGACAGTGGTTTTAGCCGCACTTTAAAATTTAATCCAAACACCGGTTTATCGCGTCTGGAGACTATTGATGTAACCATCGACTCTGCCGACCAGCGTGCCGGACGTGCCGGACGACTAGGGCCTGGCGTTTGTTACCGTATGTGGACAAAAGCCACCCACAACCGTTTAAACGCCCACCGCACGCCTGAAATTGAAGAAGCCGACCTTGCCTCACTTGCTTTGGAAATGGCACAGTGGGGTGTTACTGATATTACTAACCTGGTTTGGCTTACTCCCCCACCCAAAGGCCATGTTGAGCAAGCCAACGAGCTATTGCACCAAATTGAAGCACTGGAAGACGGAAAGATTACCGAACACGGGAAAGCCATTCATAAGCTGCCTTGCCACCCGCGTCTGGCACACATGCTAATTTTGGCGCAAGATGAAGATTTAGCAGCCTTGGCCTGTGATATTGCAGCCATTTTAGAAGAACGTGATCCACTAGCTCGTGATGCCGGCATTGATATTAATTTGCGCATTGAGGCCTTACGACGCTTTCGTTCGGGCAGTTTAAAAAACAAACGCCTTACACACATTGCAAAAATAGCGGAACAGTACCGGCGAATGTTGAATGTAGCAGAAGAAAACGCCGGAGTTGATCCTTTTGAAACCGGTTTGTTGCTGGCCTATGCTTACCCTGAACGAATTGCACATGCTACACCAGGTAATAATGCCCAATTTAAACTGGCCAACGGAAATATTGCTGCTGCCGGGCACGAAGACGACCTTGCGCACGAAAACTGGCTGGCCATCGCCAGTGTTAATGCCCGCGATGGTGTGGGACGGATTTTTCTGGCTTCACCACTTAATCCGCAAGATTTGGCCCCCATGGTTAAAACTATTGAATCGGTTAGCTGGGACACGAAACGTGGCGGATTTTCGGCACAAACGGAGTTGCGCATCGGAAGTATTGTCCTTCAGAGTAAACCACTGAGAGATTACGACGAAGAACAAAAAATTAAAGCCATTTCGGATGCTATAAAAAAGGAAGGCGCCTGGCTTTTGAATTTTAACAAAGAAGTTACACAATGGCAAAACCGTGTAAATTCGCTGCGCATTTGGGACAAAGAAAATAACTGGCCAGATGTTAGCACCGCATGTTTGCTAGCCAATAACGCGGGGTGGCTTTCGCCTTATCTTTCGAACATAAAAAAGCCTGAGGATTTAAAAAAAATCAATTTGAAAACAGTTTTACAAAGTCATTTGGATTACGAATTGCAAGGGCTGTTAGATAAACTGGCACCCGAAAGAATTGAGGTACCCAGTGGCTCGAATATAAAACTGGACTACCAGGCCAACGGTGCGCCTCCAATTTTGGCCGTACGCTTGCAGGAAGTTTTCGGGATGCTGGAAACTCCCACCGTAAACACTGGAAGGATTAATGTTTTAATGCATTTACTTTCGCCGGGGTTTAAGCCTGTACAAATTACCGGCGACTTAAACAGCTTTTGGCAAAATGCCTATTTCGAGATAAAAAAGGAGATGAAATCGCGCTACCCAAAACATCATTGGCCCGAAAATCCGCTTGAGGCGGAGCCGCTTAGGGGTGTAAAAAGGAAAAAATAGCGGATATGGAGCTTGTAATTTCCTATTTATAATCTGGAAAATTCTAAAATCTGAATTCTAAACCATTTTCAGCAACTACCTTTTTCGTTGATAGGTATCCTGCGTTAGTGCATTCAAAAAAACCTCAGATTTTACATGCTCCCACATCATTGGTTTGGGTAAATTGCCAAACAAGGGTATACCACCACCCAACAAAATCGGGATGGTTGTTAAAATCATCTCATCAATTAAGTCTGCTTTTAAAAAACTTTGAATGAGTGTGCCGCCATCGATGTACAACTTTGTATACCCCTCACTATTAACCTGTTTCAAAATATCGTCAACATTGCCATTTAGCAAAGTTACTTTGCCTTTTAGTTCTTCAGGAATATTTTTCACGCTGGTGCTAAGCACAAAAACAGGCTTTGTGTACGGCCACGGAATACCAAAACTCATTACTTTTTCGAAGGTTAAACGCCCCATTAAAATGGCATCAACTTTTTTCATTAAGGCATTATAACCTAAATCCAGATTATCGGGATTTGGTACTGAATACAAATAATCAATCCTGCCATCTTTATCGGCAATAAAGCCATCAATGCTTTTGGCAATAAATACGTAATTTCGAGTCGTCATGATACTTAGTTTACGGTTCGGTATTCAGCCGGGCTCACCCCTGTTTTTCGTTTAAAAACCTTACTGAAATGCTGTGGGTATTCAAAACCTAATTGGTAAGCAATTTGCGATACGCTTTGGGTCGAATTTAACAACTGTGTTTTTGCTTTATCCACTATAAAATGATGAATGTGTTCCAGTGCATTTCTTCCTGTTTCTTTTTTCAGCAAATCACTCAGGTAATTGCTCGACATGTTTAGTTCCAATCCACAATATTTTACACTGGGTACACCTGTTTCCAATGCTTTGCCTGATTCATAATAGTTTCTGAGTAGTTTTTCGAATTTGGTTACCAGGTCTTTATTCAAATTCTCGCGGGTATAAAACTGCCGGTCGTAAAAGCGGGTGCAGTAGTCTAACATCAATTCAATATTCGAAACAATTAATTTCTGACTGTGCTTGTCGATATTAGAACTGTATTCACGCACAATTTTATCCTTAATTTCGGCAACTGTCTTTTTCTCATCATCTGATAAATGCAGGGCTTCGTGCACATCGTACGAGAAGAAGCTGTAATCATCGATATGGGTGCCCAGGTTTGATTTCCTAATCAGGTCGGGATGAAAAAACAGCGACCATCCACCCGAGTTTTCATCGTGTTTCCATTCTTCAATGGTCATTACCTGCCCGGGTTTGGTAAATATCATCGTTCCTTCCTGAAAATCATAGGTATTTCGGCCATAACCAAAGGAACCGTCGGCACACATTTTATATGCCACATGGTATAAATCAATAGCCACCTGTTTACCGATAAAGGTCCCCGGTGGTTTCAGGTTATTGTGGCTATAAACAATTACTAATGGATGCTGGGGTTTTTCAATCCCAAATAGCTCGTGGGCCTGGGCAATGGTATTTATTCGAAGTATATCCGGCATAATTTTAATTTTAAAAACTCATGGCTAAAGTTGAATCCACTTCTTTTAGCTTTTCACTAATAGATATGCCTTGCGGGCAATGGTCTTCGCACTGCCCACATTCAACACATGCAGGTGCTTTTTGTTTTTCATCTAGCAGCCTGTTGTACATTATCATGCTATGGCGTTTGTTTTGTGCATCATCAAAGCGGTAAAAATCATTAAGATATTTAAAGTTTTGCGGGATATCTACCCCTACCGGACAAGGCATGCAATAGCCACATGCCGTACACCCTACCCTAACTTTGTTTTGCAAAATGGCTTTAACCCGGCCAACTGTATCTAATTCGCTTACCGACAACGTTTTAACACCGAAATCAGCTGCCGTTTTTATATTTTCTGTTACCTGGGTTATATCCGACATACCGCTTAAAACAACACTTACGTCCTGCTGGTTCCATAACCAGCGTAAAGCCCAATCCACTGCCGTTCTTTCAGAATTAGAATTTCTAAAGGCCGTTTCAGCCTCAAGCGGCAAGTTAGTTGCCAAACTACCACCTCGCAAGGGTTCCATTACAACAATCCCCAGTCCTTTACTAACGGCATATTCAAGTCCTTCTCGGCCCGCCTGGTAATCTTCATCCAGGTAATTGTACTGAATCTGGCAAAATGTCCAGTCATAAGCATCAACAATTTCTTTAAATAGTATTTTGCTGTTATCATGAAACGAAAATCCGGCGTGTTTTATCCTTCCATCTGCAATGGCCGAATCCAAAAAATCAGCCACACCTTTATCTACCATCGATTGCCACAACTCCTTGTTTAAGGAATGTATTAAATAGAAATCAATAAAATCGGTTTGTAAACGCTGCAGCTGCAAATCCAGAAAACGATCCATATCAGTGCGCGATTGAACCAACCACGAGGGTAGTTTGGTGGCCAGCTTTACTTTGTTACGGAATCCTTTTTTAAGTACCTTCCCTACAAAAGGCTCGCTCATTCCGGGCTCCAACATTCCTGTACCGTGATACGGGAAGGCTGTATCAATATAATTTACACCATTGTTTATCGCATACACCAGCATTTCCCCGGCTTTAGCTTCATCAATTTTTGTTGGATCATTATCCAAAACCGGCAACCGCATGCAGCCAAAGCCCAGTGTCGACAATTTATCTTTAACTTTTGGAAAGGTTCTGTAAAGCATAATGTTTTGTTGATTGAGTTGATTTTTTTCTTTTTCTGTTCGCTTGGCAAACAGGATTCCCCACCACCAATTCACTAACCAGGTAGTAAATAAGCATAAAACCTAAAATTAAACTAATTTCCATGTATTCAGCTTTTATTGTAAACAAAAGTAAAGAACAAATAAAACCTTAACGAAAACATTTTACTGATTGTTGAATACATTTTACGGGGTGCTAAATAATAAAAAAGCAGATTATTTAATCACAAAAATTTGGGCAATGGCTGATATGTTTTGAACAAAAACCCAAATAAATAAGACCCTTTTATCCTTATTGGCTTATTCAACTAAAAATCAACATGTTATTTTTTGTCTTTATCAATTTTAATCCTTAAATTATGTCAGAAAAATAAGGGATCTTTCTTTATTGTTTTGGCAATAATATCGTGTATAAAATACACAACATTTATCTAACCCATACAAAAACTGTTTTATGAAAACTATTTACAGATTACCGAGTGCTTATCATCAACTGATTAACAAGTTATTTGGCATAGCTGGTTTTGTTATACTTTCATCCATCTCTTTGGCACAACCATTATATACTTTCTCTTTTAGCACAGGGAATGAATACGACACTTTGGCAACTGATTATGTCGACCTTTTTGTTGGTGATGCCGATTATGACACCTGGGACGAAGGGTTATCTGATACAATTCCGATTGGATTTTCCTTCATATATAATTTTAAAACTTATACGCATTTTAAGGTTAGCGCCAACGGTTTTGTAACACTCGATGATAATTTTGCATGGAACGATGAATTATGGTGGAATTATTTAAGCAGTGGTATCAGAAAACTTGTATTGGCTCCCTTATGGGACGATCTGATTATTAATACAGAAGGAGGTATCAGGTACGAAACCACCGGAACTCCGGGTAACAAAATATTAAAAATAGAATTTTATGATCTCTCCTTCTGGCTGGGTGGTAGTTTTCATTTTAAATACCAGGTATGGCTTTATGAAGGAACCAATGAGATTGAATTTAGGTACGGAGATGATGGCTCAACCAATAGCTGGTACAATTACTCGGATGAAGGTGTTAGTATTGGAATTAGCGATGAACGAAATAACAGTTTTATGAGTATTACCCCCGGAGCAGAACCATCATACAGTTTTTCAGATGATAACGATGCAATTAGTTCAGGAGACCATGTTACCGATGGATTAATCTATAAATTTACGCCAACCACCCGCTGGATAGGAGCCACCAGCAATGATTGGCTAACAAAAACAAACTGGGAATTAGACACTATTCCATCAGCTACTGATAATGCCTTGATTCCGGATTCTGCCATTACTCCGGTTATAAATAGTAGTGGTGCTATTTGTGAGAATCTGACAATCGAGTCAGGAGGTGATTTAAGGATAACAGGTGGAGGAAGCTTAACGGTAGAAAAAGACCTGGTAAATAAAGGTACACTAACAGTTACTTCCACCAGCCAAGCAAGTACAGGTTCGTTGATTGTAAATGGCAACACCGATGCAACCATAACTTTTGAACGTTACTTAACCGGTGGCAACAACTGGCATTTAGTTAGTTCTCCGGTAATGGGTCAGGATATTTGGGACTGGGCAACGGCTACTACCAACAATATTTCTACCAGTTCGGCAAAGTATGCAATTACAAACTACATTGAAGCAAATGACAACTGGGACAACTATCCCACCAGTAACCAGGGGGAAACATTTATCCCCGGCAAAGGTTATTCAACGCTGCGAGCATCAGATGGCAAGGTATCTTTTACAGGCCAAATAAACATTGATGATATTTCTGAGATGGCTATAACATATAATAACCAGGGGTGGAACTTGCTTGGAAATCCATTCACCTCGGCCATAGGCGCAACAAATTCTGCCGCTAGTAGTCAGGTTCTTTTATCAGCAACGAATGTAAATAATTTAGATCCGAACTTTGCAGGACTCTATTTGTGGGACCCCACTGTAGGATCCTCTGGCGAGTATGTTATCATTAACAATGCAGGAGGTACTCCAACCGAAACATTAAATCAGGATTATATACAGGCAGGTCAGGGTTTCTTTGTTAGAGCCAAAGATAACAGTACGAAAACCTTTAGTATAACAAAGTTAATGCAGGCACATGTTTCATCCGCTCCCTTGAAATCAGAAGTAATTGACTGGCCTACACTTAAACTAACCGCTGTTAACGAAGAAAGAATCAGTAGCACAACGCTCAAATTTCATTCAGATATGACTACTGGTCTGGACATTACTTACGATGCCGGTATGTTTAAAACAGATGCCGATTTTGCTTTATTTACGCGCTTAATTGAAGATACTGGTGTTGATTTTGCAATACAATGCTTGCCAACTGATTATAACAACATAATCATTCCTGTGGGTATTGATGCAGCGGCCGGAACTGAAGTCACCTTTTCTGCAGATTTATTTAATATCAAAACAAGTTATAAGCTTTCCCTGGAAGACAGAACGAGTGGTAGGTTTTATGCCCTTGAACCCAACAAAAGCTTTAAAATAGTAATAAATGAAAATCATAAAAATGCAGAAGGGCTCTTTGTTCATACCCATTACGACATTACTGACATTAATAATATACTCACGCAAAACGATGCGTTTAAAATTCGCACCAACCGAGAAAACGGGTACATTCAGATTATATCGTCATCAGAAAAACCGGCCCAATTAAAGATTATCGACATAATGGGGCGAGTACATGTAACCGGAGAGGTTTATCATGGAAACGACAATAAATTCTATTTCAACCAAAAACCTGGCTTATACGTGGTTTATATTAATAATGAAGCGTTTAGTTTGAGTAAAAAATTTGTATGGACAAGATAATGGTCTAATGGTAAAACAATTCGATTTACGTTAATCATTTGCATTTAAAAAGCTATCAATGAAACACTTAATCATTTTTTGGATTTTTTCAGCCATTTTCACGCTCCAGGTTCGGAGTCAGAATATTACTTTTCTATTCAACGGGATTAACACAAATCAGGAAACTGTTGAAATTGATTCTGTTCAGATTATCAATTTATCAAATTATACCGATACTCTGGTTCATGGCAATACTTTTACTACCCTCATATCAACTGTTTCATTAACCGAAAATTTCAAAAATAAATTATTGGCCTATCCTAATCCATTTTATCAAAAAGCATCTATAAACTTTTATTCAAACTACAACCAACAGGCAAAAATTGCGGCCTTTTTAGCAAACGGACAAAAGATTGCCGAAATCAACGGAATGCTTGTAAAAGGGGAAAACAACATTGTAATAAGTTCAGGAAAAAAAGGTTTAATTATAGTGCACATATCAGCCGAAAAACTTCAATTAACAGCAAAGTTAATTTGCAAACAGTCTACAGGAATCTCCAATATAAAACTGGAAGCTAATAAATCATTTTATTCAGAATCACTAAGCCCCCTTAAGTCGGTAAAAAATAAAACAACTCCGTTTAAATATGAGTTGGGCGATAGTTTACAATTTAACGGCTATTCCAGCACTTTCCAATCTGAAACCATAAAAGACAAACCAACAACCAACCAGGAATATACTCTTACTTTTAATATTGATAGCAATAAACCCATTGCCAATTTCTTGCACTCAGCTGATACTATAAATCAAGGTAGTAGCATTATTTTTTCCGACTTATCAACAAATAATCCAACTAAATGGAAATGGAATTTTGGCGATGGCGACTCGAGCCTAATTCAAAACCCGTCGCACACCTATCTAATTCCAGGAAATTATAGCGTCAGCCTTATCGTTTCCAATAATTTCGGATCTGATACTCTTGTTAAACCAAAGCTAATTACAGTTAATTCGTTAAAACCTGAAGCCGATTTTTCATCGAACCTGAGCAATATTAACCAGGGTGAGGCTATTGTTTTTACCGATCAATCCACAAATTCCCCTACCAACTGGTTGTGGGACTTTGGTGATGGAAGCACGAGTGTAGTCGAAAACCCAACACATACCTTCTTGTCGCCGGGCACTTATACGGTAAGTTTAACCGTTTCAAACGACTATGGATCATCTACAAAAACTAAGCAAAACTATATTGTGGTAAATTCATTAATACCTCTTGCTGATTTTAATGCAAACAAAACCTCAATTATTGAAGGTGAATCAATAATTTTCTCTGATTTATCCACCAACTCCCCTACTTCGTGGGCCTGGGATTTTGGTGATGGAAATACAAGTTCCGATCAAAATCCGGAACACATTTACACTGCTTCAGGAATGTATTCGGTTGCATTGATTGCTGCAAATAATTTTGGCTCGGATACGATTCTGAAAAACAATTATATTGAGGTAATAGAAGAAGCCGATCCACAACTTTCTGTTACTCCTGTATCGCTTAATTTTGATACAACCGCTACTGTTAAAAGTATTTATTTAACAAATACAGGTGGCGGAACTGTAGTATGGTCTGTATCAGAAGAACTATCCTGGTTATCGGTTGACATTCTTTCAGGAGAGACACAAAAAGAAACCGACCAAATAACTTTTACAATTGATCGGGAAGGATTGTCGGCCGGCCAGTACTCCGGAACGGTTAACATAGAGAGCAACGCAGGCAATGCGGCTATCGCTATTCAAATGCGAGTAAAAGATAGTGGCCAAAGTATAACGGATACTCCAAAAGAGCCGGGATGGGAATAATAAATACAAGTGGGCAATAGTTTTTTAGATTGAAATAAAAAAAAGTAACGATTGGCACTTTTATACATCTGAATAACAGCTTGTTTATTAGAAATAATTGAACTTTATAATGCCTGAGGAAACAAAAAGAAGAATATGAAACGAGCGAAACCTGTAAATACTACAATCATATTTCTGAGTGTAATTTTATTTATTATATCTCAATCCACTTCCTATGCCCTAAACCCAATAACTGCAATATCAAAAAAAGAAAATCAAAGTTATACTAGCGCTCAGCAAACCGAGGATTGCATAACCATTCCTTTTGCACAAGGATGGAATTTGTTTTCTGTACCCTATGTCCTCGATTCATCAGACCTTGAATTCAATTTTCAAGACCTGGTTGCCGATGCCTCTCTGGTAAAAATTCAGGACGAGAATGGCTGGTCGTATGAAAATATGGGCATATTTGGCGATTGGACCAATAACATTGGAGACATACAATTGGATGAAGGCTATAAAATAAAAATGAACAGTGATGACACGATTGAATTCTGTGGAGTTTTACCAGACTATCCTTATCCCATTCCTTTACATGCGGGTTGGAATATAATAGGCTACCCGAGTACCGATGTTAAAAATGCAATGGAAGTAATAGAACCAATTATAAATGAAGGCACGCTTGTTAAAATGCAAAATGAAAGTGGTTATACAATTGAAAATTTTGGTATTTATGGAGGCTGGCAAAATAACATAGGAAATTTAGAACCTGGTAAAGGATACAAAGTAAAAATGAATGAGGCTGATACGTTATGGATTTTATCGCCATCCTCTGATACTATCACCGACACCCCCGTCAACCCTGGCGTTGGTTTTCAGGTAACTGCCAACATCTCAGAGAAGCACGCTATTGTAGAACCGGCAAATTGTCCAGAATTATTTAGTATCTCTTCCGCTGAAGTCAAACATTTTGATAAAGCATATATCGGGAATGGAACAGACCATATGAGTTTTCATTTGGTTGAGATACCCAAAAAATTATTTTTCCCGGGTGATGAAATAGCCATTTTTGATGGAAATAGTTGTGTTGGGGCTGTTACTGTTGATAAAAACTGTCTGACGAATAATATGATTACAATACCTGCATCTTCAAATGATGATATGGGTATGCAAGGTTTTATCAGTGGCAACCAATTTGCCATTCGCTGCTGGAAATTGACAAGTAACGAAGAATTTATTCTTAACTATTCTCATCTCTCCGGCGATACTGTTTTTACTAAAAATGGCACTGTCCTTTTAGCTTTAAATTCCAGTCTTCTTCGAACCTCTAAAGAACAGCCACTCATGTCTTCGGATATTATTTGTTATCCCAATCCATTTACTAACAGAATGTATCTAAAATTTAACCTGGGTATTTCGTCAACTGTTGAAATCAATGTATTTAATCAAATGGGGCAAATAGTTCGAAGCTTATTCGCTAATGATTTAATTCCAGCTGGTCAACATCAAATCGAGTGGAACGGGAAAAATGCAGAAGGTCATAATCTTCCCCGTGGCGTTTACATTATTCAGGTTACGCTTAATCAAACCCAGACTTTTAAGCAATTAATCATCAAGAATTAATTCTAAAATTCTTAGCCATCCAGGCATCCATTATTCGCGTTCCTTTTTTAGGATTATTATACAATCAAAGCAAATAGAAAACCAATAGACTCCTGGACATCTTCTTCCTCATCTCTCAACAACTATAAATTTTAAAGAGAAGCAAGTAACATTGTAAAACCGTTCAAATCATTTGTTTACCATCAATCATAAGTACAAAAGTATAGCAGCTGCTTATTTTGTAAAGGCAATCCTTTCATTTGTAATTCTGAGCTTTTGAAAAACGTTATCGTCACACACTTTACTCCACTTACTTTTAACCGATTAAGAAACAAGAATCAACGAGTATTTTATTCAAGGTTATTCAGTTCTTATTCGGTAAAATGTAACGAGCATAACAGCTCTATGAAGTTCTTCTATTCGCATCTTTAATGTTTTGACAAAAGAAAAGAGGCTGCTCCTCTGAGTCAGCCTCTCATCTTACTTTTTGTAGAACCTCCCGAAATCAATTACTTTTTTTCAGTGGTGTAATTTATTGATTCTGAAAAAGTAGTTTCTTATTTATTTCGGTAAATTAATTTACCAATTCTCATCTGGCCGTCAATATCAAGTCGGTAGAGATAAATTCCTGAGATTTCGGATTCAGGTTTGTATTCTACACGTATAAGTTCTCCAGCTTCAACAGGCTGATCAATAATTCGTTTAATCCGCTGTCCAAGCATATTATGAATTTCAAGTACTGCATGGCCACTAATTGCCGATACAAACTCAAACTGTACTTTATCATCAAATGGATTCGGGAACACTTTAAAGTCGCCATCTACCAGTTCCGGTGCTTCAATCGAGATAATCTCTGCAGATTTTTTCACCCTGCCGGCAACAGCATTAGCTTCTTGTATTTCCAAACCTCCAAATTGAGGTTCCGGCGAGCTACAGTTACATGTTAATTCACATACAACTCCGTGTGCAATAATCCAGAATGCATCTTCATAATCTACCTCATGAATCCAGAAGTCTGCACCATTATTAACAATCAAGTCTTCATCTTTAATGGTGTACTGCCCCGGAGCAACTGTTGGTTTCGGTTTTTTACCTTTTTGTAAGGTTGGAAACTGATCTTCGCCAACGTAAACATGAATCTCGCTCAGGTATTGCATAGGTGCCATTTCGTAAACAACATGTACACTATCGCCGTGCCAGGTAACTCTCACAACACCAACAGGTTCTCTGCCATCAATTTCGCAATGGGCAGCACCTGCATACAAATTCATCACATATTCAACATCTTTAGTTGTAATACGGTTGGTCCATCCCCAGCGGTTAAACAATGGTTTACCATTATTTCCTTCCAAATCAATGAAGCAAAGTGCGCCTTCATCACCGGTGTAATCACTTTCCATACGACCAAAGGCAGTTTCGCAACCTCCAACCTGGTCGTAGTATTCAATAACTGTTATTACCGTGTCGGTTCGGTTTTCACATTTATCGATGGCAGTAAATGTATACTCATATACATTCATACATTCAGGACTTGCAACCAAAACAGGTTCAGCATACAGTTCTCCACTCTCTCCACAGTTATCAGTCCATGTTGCCATAATCATACCAGGCGCTTCATTACACAATGAATCGGCATATGGTTCAATAGTAATAACTGGTGCGATCAAATCTGCTTCTACTCCAAACGAAGCACTTACCGTAGTGGTATCGCACAAGTCGGTGATTGTCCAGGTTACCATTACCGTGTCGCCCAAACAAAGCATCGGGTAAACATCATCAAAGTTGTCTGTTACTATCGGATCGCAACCCTGGTTGGCTACCTCGTCTTCCAGTGCAGTCTGAATACCGGACATCCATAAGTCAAAGTCGGTGTCTACACCTGCCTGGTCCTCATAATCGCAACTGCTGTTGTAATCATCCGATGGAGTGCTGACCAACAGGTCCTGAACGGCTTCTACTCCAAACGAAGCACTTACCGTAGTGGTATCGCACAAGTCGGTGATTGTCCAGGTTACCATTACCGTGTCGCCCAAACAAAGCATCGGGTAAACATCATCAAAGTTGTCTGTTACTATCGGATCGCAACCCTGGTTGGCTACCTCGTCTTCCAGTGCAGTCTGAATACCGGACATCCATAAGTCAAAGTCGGTGTCTACACCTGCCTGGTCCTCATAATCGCAACTGCTGTTGTAATCATCCGATGGAGTGCTGACCAACAGGTCCTGTGGAGCAGCAAGCATAAAGTCCGCATATAAATTAACCGGAGTAATACAATTATCAGTGATCGTCCAGGTAACAGTTACCGTATCTCCGGTACAAAAATCATCAAGAGTAATCTGATCACTATTATCTGTAATCGCGGGATCACAACCTCCTCCAACGCTGATGAAAGTTAAAGTCTGATCGCTCACCCAATCATCAAATGCAGTTTGGAATCCTTGCTGTGTAGTAAATGTACAGGCAGCTAAATCTTCATTGTTCGGTTGTCCATAAGTTACTAATGGTGCCGGATTAACACTAAAGGTTGCTTCACAACTATCTGCCGTACCGCAAAAATCGATTACAACCATTTCTACAGTAATACTGCCACCACAAGAATCTGGAGCAGATAGTGTTGAGATATCAACCTCCACTTCATCAACTTTGTAGGTGGTATCTATAGGTTCTGTTCCTCCACTAACCGTAAAAGCGGTATCAAGCCAGTTGGAGAAATGAGCATCGATAACCCCCTGAGTCAAACATGCATCAGCGGTATAATCTGAACACTCAACAACAACCGGATTGTATGGTGGCTGTTTAACAGTATCCAAACATTGTGTTTGAACACCTAAAGAATCAACAATAGATAAGATGTAAATTCCTGCTTTAAGCCCAAACAGGTTATCTTCTGATCCTTGTCCGGCAGGTATTTCTCCTCCTTCGGCGGCACTCCATGTATAGCTCCAGTTTGCCGGGTTACCAATAAGGTCTTCTGTAGATACCAGCCAGGCGGTACCGGTTGAATCGCCAAAACAATCCAAATCGGTGGCATCTAATACACATCCAGGTGCAGCTGCCTGCTCGAATATTGTCCACTGGCAAGTTGTTTGACAATTATTGGCATCGGTAATGGTTACATAATAAGTAATACCACCTGGAGAACCTGGGAGATTTTCGATTCTTGCAGTATTTTCTCCGTTACTCCATGCGTAAGTATATGGTTCCAATCCTCCGGTTACAACTGCCTCTGCCCAACCTGTACTTGAATAATAAGGAATGGGATCAGCTTGTGTACCATTACCGGTTGGTGTACAAACAGGATTATCGTATAAAGTTACTGTAAATGAATCAACTCCAAAGCAACCTTCGGCATCTTTACTTTCAGCACTTACCCATAAGGTTACACTTTCTCCAACAAAATTATAATGATCAAGCGTATCTGCAGGTAAGGGATTGCTTCCTAATGATGCATCTTCTTCTGATTCGTAGAACATATATGGTTTTGCCTTGGTTGGTTCTTCAACCACAACTACCACCTCGTTAAGATTAACAACATTTGTTGCCTCAGGACTTACACACGTTTCAATATCCTCAGCAAGAAGAATTACAGATGTGGAATAACCAAAACGATAGGGTCCTGCAAAATCTTTCAACTCTGCTGTAAACTCACCCGAAGAACGGGTTTTTACAAATAAGGTTCCAAGTATTCTTTTACAAGGATCGCCTCCTGCTTCCAGTGCATCTAAACCAAAGGCAGTCATATTCACCCCAATTTCAGTAAACTGGTAAGGAATAAAATTACCAGCAGTATCGGCCTGTGAACCCTCTATTGTGCCCCATGGAGCAGCCGGAACCTCCAAAGAATCAACGGCAGCATACAGATAACCATATTGACCATGAAAACCTGTTATTGGTTGTATCTCTGCATAACACCAAATTCCGGCGTCGAGTCCCTGGTTGTATACACCTGTCAACTCAAAAGGAATAGAATCCAAGGTATTAAAATTAAGGTAATCTTCCACCAGAGCTACCTCCATCCAAACACGAACACTGTAAGTTGGATTATCTCCCCCTTTGTCCAGGTCTACTGAAACAATTAAATCTCCTCGTGTCAAAGGTTTTCCATCACCGTCAAAAGTCCAGCCCGTATGTCCGGCATCACTGCCGGTTGAGGTATACATACCATTTTCATACGAAACATCTTCCCTAAAAAACTCAAAATCAACGTGCGAAGTACCATCTGCCGACCTTGTAGAAGCTGCACCAAATGCCCACAAATGTTTATGTCCATCCAGATCCGTTTTTACATCTTGTCTTAAATAACCCATTGCATCAACAATGTCGTTTTTCTGAGGAACGTCTCCTGAACCCACATTCCAGGTATTCGGATTATCGCCGTTTTTATCCTTCGTACCGGTAAATACTGTTTGGTCTTGTAAACCTCCGGCAGTTACGTGGTCGCGTCCATAAACAGCATCTAGCCATTTGTAAGGTGTAACGTTTGATACAACAGTATCACCTTGGTCTCCTTTCATCCTCAATTCAAATGCTTCGCGCGCATCTACCAAAGGTAGAATTATTGCCATCGTCCAGAGATCACTTGCATCCCCTTCATCCCATAAAACCCCATGGCCAGTACCAATGGTATCCGGGTATAAAAACCAGTCATCATAAACCCCTAGAGTCTGATCAGGCCCCCGGTGTTGCCAGTTTGCAGACACATCTCCATCTACACCAAAGGCTCCAATTCCCCCCGGTCCATCAGAAATAGTTTGTCCAAAACTATTGGGAGCCATAAAAACAGCCATAATAATCAGTAACAGTAAACTGCTCCAACATCGTAACAGCCATTTTTTTAACACAGCTAACGAGACCAGTGTACTCGTTAGTTCAAAGTAATTTTTTTTCATAAATGTAATTTTGAAGATTAAAGTAATTGTTAACTAAGTTTGTTTCAGTCCAAGCTTTTCTCAACTATCTTCATCTTCAAAATGGTGAAGTGTAACCTTCTACGCGTCCAACGTACTTTTCATGATTATTCAAAATTACATCTGGGGCAAGACGTAATTTCTACCCTTATTTTTATCATTACTTTACAACTCGTTTTGAATTGCCTATACAAGTTACTGCAAGATTAAGTAGGATTCAATCGGGAATTTTACTGAAATTTATGACGACAATTTCGTCGCAAAAGCAACAATTAATTCAATTGATTTTGATAGGCATATTCCACCATTTCTGCGGTGGACCTTACATTAATTTTTGTTTGGATGTTTTTCTTATGTGTTTCAACGGTGCGCGGGCTTATATTCAATTTAGCACCTATCTCTTTGTAAGTAAACCCTTTACAAAAGAGTTTTAAAATAGCCAGCTCTCTGTTGGTCAATATTTTTTTATCCTCAAGAGTGTTCGATATCTTTTTGGTACGTAAATATTTCTTTAGCAATTGCCAAACCCGCGGAGGAAAATGATCCTGGCCTTCCTTTAAATCTTGAATTGCATGTAATAGACTCTCACTTCCTGAATCGTTAAAAACAAAACCATTAACGCCCAGACTAATGTATTCTTCAAAAAAATCTGCATAATCAGTACTCACAACAAGCAAAACAGGTGTTCTTGAGGTTTTCCGCTTGATCCGTTTTATGGATCCAAGTCCTTCATCCACGCAATGAATAATATCGATGATTATTACATCTGGCAATTTATCTTTCAATTTGTTCAGAAATTCCCTAATTGTCTTTGATTCAAAGATAATTCTGCATTTACCGGCTTCTTCAATTACCGACTTAATACCCGAACAAAAAAGAGAATAGTTTTCCAAAATGGCTATTTTGCACATAATTCCCCTATTTTTTATCATTATACAACAATTTAACTGATAATACACCAGTTACATCAGGATTCATATTTGCACAATTAAGGGGAGGGGCTCGGAATTACGTGAATTCAATGTACAATATACTACTTTTTACTTAGTTAGACAATCCGTAATATTCCGTAGTTTAAAAAGGTGGAAATCCCTTAATAAAATACTATTTGGTATTTTTTTTTAACATTGCTTTCAATGTCCTCATATTACACTAATAGTAATATAATAAATATCCACAGCTTACCTAAACGTATTGATTATGCCTAAATTATTTCCCGTCTTAAAAAATTATTCACTGTAAAAAGTTTATTCAATGTTCAGTATAAAACCGGGCAATAAACTTTATAGCAATAAGCAGAGCTACATTAAAAACAGACTCCGCCTTTTTAACTCCTATAAATTGATTAAGGGAATCTTTGGATAAGCATCCAGAGGCAAAAATTGAGGAATAAAATTATTTTTTCGTTTTGTTCAGGATAATCGATAACAAAAGCTTTCCAAAAAGCCGATTATAAAATATTATAAAGTAAAGAATAACAGTGATTTATACTGAGTTCATGGGAATAAAAAGCCTATGTTGAACTTCAGAATAACTGACGATTTTAGGCAAAAAAACTTTACATAAGAATCGGAATGTTCACAAAATCAAACACTTACAAGTGTTTTATTATTTTTTTTAGTTTTTTTTTTAGTTTTTAGTACAATCCTAAAACCACTGATAATACTGGCATTTTAGTTCAATATTAACATGTCGGAATTTTTTTTTTTCTTGCATTGTTGAGAACAATCTATTGCATATTAATAATCAGCACTTTAGATTTACCCTTGCAAACCTGTTAAATAAGAACTGATTAAGTAGACGCTTTTGTTTCCTAAAATTTTATTTGTTCAGGAAGTACCAAAAAGTCTATGTGTGAAATTAAGTTGTGGTAAAAATTTCAATCATTGATTTTTTTATTACATGATGTGTGGAATATCAATGCCAATCATTGATACGGAAGGAGTTATGGACCGCTAGATTAAAAACAAAAATGAGAAAACCAGAGTTAGTGTTGCTAATGCTATGTATAGCATTTATTGGAAAAAGTACGTTTGCCCAAAATTCACCATTCAAATTAAAAGAAAATGATCATCAACTGGTAAAAATTGATGAATCATTCGTAGAGTCAACCGTTATTAAGCCATTTCATGGACAAGGCAAAAAAATTTATGGCCTTGCTGCCACGGCTGAAATAAACTTCACATCAGCCCATGGTGAAGTTAAATTAGTATTGCTTGACAATGATTTTAATGAATTCCTCTTGTTAGAAAGTTATCCGAATTTAGAAGGAAAGAGTAATGTTTTAATTGAAAATCATGCAGAAGAAAGCGCTTTGTTGGATGGGGTAACACCCTATGCCATTGAGATTGTGCTTAAAGATGCCGTTATCAATTTAAAACAACTCAACTATGCTACAAAAGGAGATATTATCTCCAATTACAACAAGCAGAAAAAAGTCTTACGTTTGGCGCAAAACCAAGATAAAATAAAGCGCCTGAATAAAAACCTGAAAGCCAACGGACAAGGTTGGATTGCAGGAGAAACCAGTGTTTCGCAACTTAGTTATGGGGAGCGAAAGAAGCTGTATGGGCAAAGTACTTTTCCGGCTGGGATGGAGTTTTATGCCGGTGGCGTAATAGTTGCATCCAGCACTTCGGAAAGTGAAGAAAGTTCAACGTTGAAGTCTGTTGCTACATCAAGTCCTTATGTTGGGGAATGGGATTGGCGTAACCGACATGGTAAAAACTGGATAACCTCTATTAAAAATCAAGGTTCATGCGGATCTTGCTGGGCTTTTGCTGCAGCCGGAGCCACAGAGGCCATTACGAATTTGTTCTTTAATCAAAATTTAAACCTTGACTTATCTGAACAAGATTTATTATCATGCAGTGGAGCTGGTGATTGTGACGGAGGTTCTCCCTACTCTGCTTTAAACTATATTACTACCAATGGAATTGTGGATGAAGCAGCATTTAGTTATACAGGAACTGAGCAGGACTGCAATAATAAAAGTTTAAATCCCACTGATATAATTAAAATTGGAGGCAAAATTGATTTTGGCTTTGATGTTGCCTATGATGAAGATTTATTAAAGCAACTCATAATTGAGCAGGGTCCGGTTAGTGGAGGTGTGGGCAACTGGTACCATGCTATGACCTTGGTTGGTTACAAAGTTGTTCAGGAAGGAGATGTTTTTTATTGTCGCGATATTAACCTGAACTATAGCTGGGTAACCATTTCTGCAGATGACCGACTTGTTGGGAAATTGGTTTGGATATTTAAAAACAGCTGGGGTAAATACTATGGAGAAGAAGGTTATGTCTACGTTGAAACTCCCATTACCAATATAAACTGGACACATGCTTTAAAAACCCCTGTAACAAGTGTGGTTAACAATTACGAAGTACAATGCACCGACAACGATGGCGATGGTTACTATTTCTGGGGACTGGGAGAAAAACCAGCCAACTGCCCGGATTGTCCGGATTTAGCTGACGGCGATGATTCTGACCCAACCAAAGGGCCATTGGATGAATATGGTTTCTGTTTACCAATCAATGGAGCTCCGGCTCCTGTTGCCGATTTTACCTCTACTGCAACATCAATTAATAAAGGCCAAACGGTTACATTTACCGATCAATCAAACAATAACCCAACAAGCTGGCAATGGAGTTTTGTTGGTGGAACACCGGCAACATCAACCGAGCAAAATCCACAGGTTACCTACAATACTGCCGGATCGTTTAACGTAAGCCTAACTGTTTCAAATGCTAACGGAGATGATACCCAAACCATTACAAATTACATTAACGTAATTGAGCCGGTTAGTGCTCCAACAGCTAATTTTTCAGCTACCCCTGCAACGATCAACGAAGGTTCTGAAGTCTCTTTTACTGATTTAACCACAAATAATCCTACCTCATGGAGCTGGACATTTACAGGCGGGACTCCGGCAACATCAAACGCACAACACCCAAAGGTAACTTACAGTTTGCCTGGCAATTACAACGTAACTTTAACAGTGAACAATGCGGGCGGAACAAACACCAAAACAATAAATAACTGTATTCAGGTACTAGATACCATTGAAGCTCCCATTGCCAACTTTACCGCCAGTAATACCCTTATTAGCGAAGGCCAGGCAGTTACATTTACCGACCTTTCAAGCAACTCTCCGAGTGAATGGAACTGGATTTTTGAAGGCGGAACACCAGCTTCGTCCAGTGAGCAAAATCCAACTGTTGTCTATTCAGGACCAGGATTATACAATGTTACATTAACAGCTACAAGTGAAGGTGGAACCAATACTATTATTCGGGAGGCCTATATTACCGTTAACGATACTTTAGATGCACCTGCTGTTAATTTTACGGCTAATACAACCACGATTGACGAAGGTAAGGCGGTTGGATTTACTGACCTCACAACAAACAACCCAACACAATGGAACTGGACATTTGAAGGTGGAACACCTGCGACTTCTACCGTTCAGCATCCAACTGTTCTTTATTCAACACCGGGATCATATAAAGTTACCCTGACTGCAACAAACGATGCAGGCTCTAATTCAACCACAAAAGATGCTTATATAACTGTTGAAGATACACTTGAAGCTCCCGTAGCCGATTTTGAAGCAAATATAACAGCAGTTGTAGAGGGTGGTGAGATTACTTTCAACGATAAATCAAAAAACACGCCTACCTCATGGGAATGGAAATTTGAAGGAGGTACTCCATCAACTTCTGCAGAACAACACCCAAAAGTAAAATACAATGCAGCAAGCAGTTACAAGGTATCGTTAACAGTTACCAACCAGGCCGGCAATCACACAAAAACTGTAGAGAACTATATTACAGTTGAAGCAGCGCCAGAGCCTGAATATTGTAGTGCTTCGCCAACATCCACCGACGAGTGGATTGCGGAGGTACATTTTGGCGATAATTCAAATATTTCCGGATCTGACGGCTATGGAGACTATACTTCAACTGCCTTTAGTGTTGAGGCCGGCAGTATTTGCAACCTTACTTTGGTACCCGGCTTTAGCTCCAGAAGTAAGTTTGAGTACTGGGGCATTTGGATTGATTTTAATTTAGATATGAATTTTACGGAAGATGAAAAAGTATTTAGTTCATCCAAATCAAAATCATCGGTAAGTGGTACCATTGTTCTACCTGAAGAAATTTTGACAACCCGTATGCGCATTGCCATGGGCAGAGCTACACCATCGGCATGCAATTTTTCCGACCTGGGAGAAGTGGAGGATTACACATTGGCAATTACTGCGCCTGTTCCGGTACCGCCAGTAGCCGATTTCTCGGCCAACACAACAGCCATTGAGCCAGGACAACAGGTTCAGTTTACCAACCTATCGGAAAATGAGCCGGGTAGTTATAAATGGTATTTCCCGGGCGGAAATCCGTCGGAAAGTACCGCGTCCAATCCATTGGTAAGCTACCCCACTGCCGGCAACTACGATGTAAGTCTTATTGCATATAAAGACGGATTCACTCCATCGGAAGTTACCAAAACAGCTTACATTACTGTAACTGAGGGTGAAACTGTGCCGGTTCCGGTTTCGTATTGTGAACCTGAAATGATAAATAGTACCCTGTATTACATCAACCAGCTGAATATTGGAGGAATAATTACGAGCCAGGGTAACGGAGGCGGCTTTTCAATAGATAATAATGCAGCTACGTTAAGCGCAGGAAAAACTTATTCTGTAGAATTAGTTCCGAATAAAACCACCAGTCGTAATTTTTGGAGAATCTGGGTTGATTTAAACAATGATGGTGATTTTGACGATGCTGATGAAACCTTATTGAGTATCAACAATAAAAAAGGAACGATAAGTGCATCAATTACCCTACCGTATTCTGCCGCAGAAACCACTCGCATGCGGGTGGCTATGAAAGCGGGTAGCTCGCCTGCACCCTGCGAGGATGATTATTTGGGAGAGGTTGAAGACTATGTTATTTCCTTTGCGTCTCAACAAATGCAATCAACAATGCCCCAGGCATCAGCTATGGTGACCAATATGCAGCTTCGGGTTTATCCAAATCCAATAAATAATCTGCTCAACCTGCAATTATCCGGGAATAGGCAAAATGCTTATTATTCTATTTATAATGCGGTAGGCGAGAAAATTATTGAGCAGGCTGTTGATTCACCCCTATCAACAATTGATATGGGAGGTAAAGCTCCGGGCATTTTTATTGTAGTTGTACAGACCGAAACACAAACCTTTAAAGAAAAAGTTATAAAACGATAAGTACTAGCAACACGTACAACTCTGAGAGGCAGGATACTATGGAGACAGAAGTTATCCTGCTTTTCTTTTTAAGCGCCTTGCCAACCCATGCAAGCGTCTTAATCCCTCTAATATTTCCGACTCGAAACGATATATTTCAATGCGGTTTTCATCCGTATCCGATAAACGTTCGATAAGATGCAAACGCACGTCCTGCAGTTCTTCTTTAAAGCGATCTTTTGAGAGTATTTTACTCGTAGTTGCTCTATCCAGGCTGTATTGCTGAAGTGCATTCTGAAAGGCATCCAGTGCCATTTTATGCAAACCATGCATCTTTTCAATGGTAACATCACTTACTTGAAAACCGATTTCTTCCCGATGTTCTGCAGCCTCAACCAAAGATGTTGTTACCATATCGGCAGCTGTTTCAAGTACATTCACAGCCTCAATCTGGCGTTCTAAAACACGTGCTTGTTCGTCGGAGATGGTTTTACTCTGGATATGTTGTAAAAAGTATAATATTTCAGTATGTCCCCGGTCAATTTCACTGTCTTGTTTTCTCAATTCAATAAGTTGTTGTTGTTTACCTGTAAGGGCAACCGGGATTCCTGTTTTTAAGATTTCGAATGTTTTATCACCCAATCTGGCTATCGAGTTTTGAGAAAGCTCAAGCGCAAGTCCCACATCTTCGAGGTAATAGTTATGTAGTTCAGGAAATACGCGTTTTTCATCTTTTTTCTTCAAGGGCACTAACCAAATCACCAAATTGGCAATCGGTTTTACCAGGCCAATAAAAAGCACTGTATTTGCCGCATTAAAAATGGTATGCGCATTAGCTACCTGCCTGGCTGTATTTCCTTCAGAAATAAACTGAACCACATCTGCCAGTTGAGCAATAAATGCATACCAGATTATTACTCCCAACACATTAAAAAGAATGTGAGAAACAGCTACACGCATTGCTGCTTTTGGTTTGCCCAGGGCAGACAAAACGGCGGTTACACAAGTGCCAATATTAGCCCCTAAAATTATGGCAATTGATGCTTCCAAGCCTACCAGTTGCTGCGAGGCCAAAATAATAACAACTCCTGTGGTTGCCGATGAGCTTTGAACCAATGCAGTAAACAAAGCCCCGATTAGAATCCCGTATAAATAATTGTCGAGACCGTTCATTAAGGCAATAAACGGTGCATATTCTTTAAGTGGTGCGGTTGCATCACTCATAACGTTCATGCCCAAAAATACCAGTCCCAGTCCTAAAACAATCATTCCAATATTTTTTACCGATTCCTTTTTAATAACAAAACCTGCAAGAAATCCGGCAGCAATCATTATCCACGAAGCCTTGGTTATTTTAAAAGCAATAATCTGAGCCGTAATTGTTGTTCCAAGGTTAGCTCCAAGTATAATTCCGAGAGTACTTTGAAACGATATTAAACCCGCCGAAACAAATCCAACAGCCAAAACTGTAGTAACTGATGAAGATTGAATAATGGCTGTAATTCCCGTACCTGCAACAAGCGAAGTCCAACGGTTTTGTGTCATTCCTTTTAAAAACGATTTCATCCGGGTTCCTGCTGCTGCTTTCAATCCATCGGTCATAACATTCATTCCGTGAAGAAACAATGCCAATCCGCCAAGCAACAGAATAATGAGTGTAGTATAATTCATTGTGCGACTTTTTCCACTAATTTATAAAACTTCCCCAACACTTTGCGGTAATTGATGTTTGCGCTACGGAATAAATACTAATTTTGGTACAACAAAAACCAGCTAATTATGCGATTAAACCAATTACTCCTCTTATTAGCCACTTTCCTTGGTATTTCAGGCTGTGATAAATATACCGCTGAAAAACAACCAAATATTGTTATCATTTTTCTGGATGACTCGGGGTATTCTGATTTTACGCCATTTGGACAACAGCATTTTAAAACACCCAACGTGCAACAGCTAGCTAAAGAAGGAGTTGTATTTAAAAATTTCTATGTTCCTCAGGCTGTATGCTCCGCATCGCGATCAGCTTTAATTTCGGGGTGTTACCCCGGACGCACCAAGGTTTTTGGTGCACATGGCCCCAATGGTCGCGGCCTTGAGACGAATTTCCCAACCATTGGCGAAGTATTTCAAAAGGCGGGCTACAAAACGGCCATTTTTGGGAAATGGCATTGTGGAGATCAACCCGAAACAAGGCCACACAACCGGGGTTTTGACGAATCTTGTGGATTAATGTATTCCAACGATATGTGGAAACATCACCCGGAAAATCCTGATTATTGGGGGCAATGGCCCATTCATTTCTGGGAGAACGGACAGGTAGTGATCGAAGAACTTGAGGCTTCGCACCAAAAAATGCTTACCCAATGGTATACCGAACATGCCGTAAACTTTATCAACAAAAACAACGAAAAGCCATTTCTAATCTACCTGCCCCACTCGATGCCCCATGTGCCTTTATTTTGCAGCAAGGCCTTTGACGGCAAATCAGGAAAAGGCTTATATGCTGATGTAATGCTTGAGTTGGATTGGTCGGTTGGGGAAATAAACAAGGCCTTAAAACAAAACAAACTGGATAAGAATACAATTGTAATATTTTCATCGGATAACGGCCCCTGGATTTCTTATGGCAACCACGCCGGCACTACTCCTTTCCGCGAGGCCAAAGGAACCACTTTTGACGGAGGAACACGTTCGGCTACCATAATTAAATATCCGGCGGCATTAAAAGGGAATACACAGTCGGAAAAAGCCCTGATGTCCATTGATATATTACCCACTCTTTGTCATGTTTCGGGAGTTCCGCTTCCCAACTCGGTAATTGATGGTAAAAATGTTTGGGATATTATTTTAGGAAAAGCAAATGCAACAAATCCCCATGAATATTATGCATTTACCAACGATAAAAATTTTGAAGCAGTATTGTCAGGAGATGGCAAGTGGAAACTGCACCTACCCCATTCGTACCGGACGATGACAGCCCTTGAAGGCCGGGATGGCATGCCTGGAAAATATGATTATTCGGCAGAAATTGGTTTGTCGCTTTTTGATATGGTAAACGATCCGTATGAAACCACCAATGTAATTGATGCGCACCCTGAAATTGCCGGTAAATTAATTAGCTTGGCCGAGCAGCACAAAAAAAAGTTCTTTAGTGAAAACTAAGAACTTCCGATTACTGTAATTTATCTTTGCGCTTATTAATGCCCCAAACTTAAAAATTTATCCGGGTTCGATAAATCGATATGTTTGTTAAGCATCTCCGGTCTTATTTCTCCTTTCACATAAATCAGTGCATTATCATCGCCTCCAACCAAAATCACCATTTCCTCGATTACCGATTCATCCATGCGGCCAAAAATGCTTATGTTTTCGTTTTTATCACGTACAACAAGCAGTTCCTCGTATCCTTTTTTCTCACTAATTTGTTTGTAAAACTCCTCGTGTAAATCAACCTTAGCATTTAGCTTATCATCCTCAACGGCAATAACTTTTACTTTATCAATACACTCCAAAAGCTCTCGTTCTTCCTCTTTCAGGTCTCCCAATCCCGCCGCAAGGTGAATTACCCATCCCGGAACCGAAACCGTTGTTACTCCATCTTTAAAACGATATTTTGAATAGGCTTCAGATACGCCGGATTCGTAACTACAGGATTGTGCGAGAAATAAAATGCCAATTAATAAAAATGATATACGCTTCATGACTTATTATTTTTTTATAAGACGTAAAGCTTCGGATATCGTTACATCAAAAACAAAAGTGTTGTATTTTTTTACAGCCAGCAGATGATTTACTTATTTTTTCCAGTTAGAATTTATATAGGCATAGGTTTCTTTTACACTCAAGGGTTGCGATGATGCCGACGCCCTGATGTAAAACTCTTCGTTGTCGTTTTTGCCAACAAATACCGGACGATCTGATTTTTCGACATTAACAATACACACATCTTTTTCGCCAATGCCAATAATATTTATGGTAATATATTTATGAACGCTTTTACCTAAGTCGTTATTTATTACATTGGTTAGCGTTAACATAAACCCATCCCGGTTTTTCTTTCCCAGTGTGTTGTAATCTTTCTCCAAACCTAAAATATTCCCGTCATCGGCAACACCAATAAAAAGCATTCCGCCATCTGTATTTAAAAAAGCTGAAATCGTTTTAACAATTACTTTCTCCAGGTTCTTGTTTAGCTTTTCCAGCCGGAGATCCCACCTTAACGACGATTTAAATTCAATATAATCGTTTTCTCCCTTATCAATTACTACTTGCCAATCTGTATTTTCTAACTTGTTTTCAAGTTGTTTAATCTTGCGTTTATTTTTTAACAAGCGGGCAATAATAACTGCAACAAACAGCCCTAATAAAACGCCGGCGAGCAATCCGCCCCAAAGCAAATATTTTGATGATTTTAAAAAATTATAGGGTTCAATTAATTCCAGCAACTCATCATCAGTCATTTTTTCGGCATGCGTTATAACCTCGTTAAGCATTTGGCTATTACCGGTCTTTACAGCAATTCGTAACTTTATAGTATAAAGTTCATCGAGAATTTCATAACCATTTGGCAGTTTTATTTTAATTGTTCCTCCCCTAATGGTTTCGGGTATATCATAAACAAAAGCATTAATTTCGCGACTGCTAATATCCTGCCTTAGAGCATCAATCTGCCTGTAAATTTTTAAATTTTGTTCTGGATATTGTTGGGTAAAATACTCCACGGCCAAATCGCCATCAAGAATACCAATTTCACCATTCATGTGCTGAATAGAATCGATACGGGTATTTTTTCGAATAAAAAGCACTGTTTGCATCCTTATTAAAGGTTCAGAAAAGTCGAGTAATTCTGCTCTTTCCTTGCTAAAAAACAACCCGGCAATTGCATCTACCTCTCCCGTGCTGGTTTTCTCAATACACTGGTTAAGGCTTAATGGCACAAATTCAATTTCTGCTCCTGCCTTTTCACCCCACAGCATCCACCAGTCGATTATAATTCCCTCGAGTTCACCGGTTTCAGAATTACGGGAAACATATGGATAGTAATTTTCGTTACAGGCAATTTTATACTTTTTTTGAGGAAATGCCAATAAAGAATATGAACTAAGCAACAAAAGGCATACAAATACGAATGAATTTTTGTACATAATTACAGATTTGGGTTGATGCTTTTTATATAGAATAATAAGGATATTTTAACGATGACAACCAACAGATGGCTAACTTTTGGGTTTTATAAATTTAAACTTTGCCTGTAATAATGAAGTAATTCGTTAAACTCGTCGGGAATTTCGGAACTTATTACAACCGGTTCGCCAGTAACAGGGTGTGAAAATTCAAGTTTGCCGGCATGCAAAAACAAACGACGGATGGATGTTTCGGCCAGGATAAGCTTATTTAAGGTAAAATCGCCATGATGCGTATCGCCAACAATATCAAAACGATTTTTGGCAAAATGCTGACGCAACTGATGCCAACGGCCTGTTTCCGGGTTAATTTCTACCAGGCTTAATTCAATATCCTTTTTATCCTTAACGCTCAGTTTTGTTTGTACTGTGCTCAAGGTTTTAAAGTGGGTAATTGCTGCTTTTTTAAACTTTGATTTTTTCTTCACCAACACTTTGCTGTCGAAGGTCCCCTCGCCGGGGTTTCCCTGCACAATGGCAAAATATGTTTTTTGTACTTTCTTTTGCTCAAACTGTTTGCTTAGCTCCGATGCCACCTCCGATGAAAAAGCCAAAACAATAACCCCCGAAGTTTTTGAATCCAAACGATGTACATTGTAAATCCATTTACCCGTTTGGTCACCCAGAATTTTGGTCAAATATGGAGCATCGTTAGGCATAAAATCATTTTTGTGCACTGGCAAATCAATCGGTTTCTCAACAATAATTATTGCATCATCCTGGTATAAAATTGGTATTTCCATGTTGTTGTTGTACGTTTTAAATATGCGATTACCATTTCAAAATTAGCCTTTTCATTTACAATAATTAAGCGATTTTTATAAACCACAGGCCAATCTTATTGTTACACGAATATGAGAACAATTTTTATATTTCTGATGATAGGTATGAGTTTATCGCTGCAGGCGCAGGATAAAAAACGTTATAAAGATTCAATAAAAATGGAATACAAACAATTAAATGAATTTGAGAAATATGTAATTCTTGAAAAAGGCACAGAACGGCCATTTACGGGCAAATACACCAACCACAAAGGCAAAGGCACCTATGTTTGTAAACAATGCGGCACGGCATTGTTTGAATCAAGCGACAAGTTTGAATCGAATTGTGGCTGGCCCAGTTTTGATGATGAAATTGAAGGAGCTGTTCAAAAAACCATGGATGCAGATGGGCGAAGAACAGAAATTACCTGCGCCACATGTAACGGCCATTTAGGGCATGTTTTTTATGGTGAAGGTTTTACCTCGAAAAATACAAGGCACTGTGTTAATTCGGTTTCGCTTGATTTTATTCCGGCTGATGAAAAAACAACAAAAAAGGGAAAACAATAATTGCTTTCCCTCCCATTCTAAACTATTTTCTTTTTATAGCTCAGCCACCTCGAGACCTTCAATAAAAAATACTCTTTCGGCTGCTTCCTGGTTTTCAGCAATAATCTGATGGGCTGCTTCGGTTTCTGCATCTTCTACGTGCCCTTCTTCTTCGCCATGTTCCCGGGCCGGGTTATGCGCATCAGCTTCGGTTTTTACCTCTTTTAGAATACCAACAATTTGCAAATCGCTTCCCATTTGCTCTTGCGTGAAGGCGCCAATTTTTTCGCCGGCTTCAATTCGTATCGACATATCTTCGGTGCTACCCATTAAAAAACAACGTTGACCTCCATGCTGACAAACATGAAAAACAGTTCCTTTTACAACCACTTGCTGATCAGCCAATTCAGGTGCTTTCTCAAGAAGTTCATCAACGGATAATACTACAACTGCTTGTTTTTCGGGTTCCGTGTTGGTTTGTTTTTTAGCTTGTTGTGCGCATGAAAAAAATATCAATGCTAACAGGCTCAATAATGCAATTTTGTTCATCTTTTAATGTTTTGGATTTTAATGATTTTTTTAAACAAATAAAATAACGAAAATCAAAGGTACAATAAAACCGGCAATAGTCAACCACCAGCCCCAGCGCAATAATCCACGCTTACCTTTCACCAGAAATAATCCGGAAATTGCCACAAACAATAAGATTACCGCCATTAGATCACTAATCCATTTCCAAAGGGAGCCAATTGCTGATTTGTGTAATTTATTCATACCAAAAATTAGTGGACGACGCTGAAGGTAGCGCATGGTTCCTTCTCCGGTTTCTGGATCAATAAAAACCTCTCCGTTGGCTATAAATACTTTTATATCTCCCTGCTTGTCGACATAATGCTTTTTATAGACTACATCTTTTCTTACTGATTCAACAATGTGTTTTATTTCATCATCTGAATAATGTTGTTTTTGGTCTAATTCAACGCGAAAATCGTTTGTAAAGATTTTGTAATCGGGATTAAAATCGTGGCGGTGATTTAAATAAATGCCAGAAATACAGTAAACCATTGTCATTCCGAGAATAAAATATCCAAAATCACGATGTAAACTTCTAAGTAATTTCCGAAATTTCATAAGAGCTATTGTTTAAAATCAAATATATGATTAATGCCAAATAAAGAATTAACAAAAAATATCAAAGATTAACATTTTTGATAAAACCCTGACTAACAGTTATTAATTCCCCAAACCTTCAAAACATATAATACTAAATTGTATTTTTTTGTGAGAATAAGAGAAAATAAGTATTGACTTGAAAGACATATAGTCGTACCTTGCACTCATCCTAGTGTACTAGGGCTCTGGTTTTATCACAACTTAATTGGGTACCTCCGGCTGTTGAGCCGGAGGTTTTCTTTTTTATACAAACAACTCACAAACAGTGCGTTAATTGTAATACAATTTATTTATCCGTATAAAAATCGTTTAACGAAATCAGGTCTTCAGAGTTACAAACCGGGCAATTATTTTGATCATCAGAATAATCGCTAAAGCTTGCTTTACAACTGTTACACTTAAACCAGTTTTTATCGAAATAAATATCTCCACCTCTGAAAATAAGGTCTCTGCCTTCTACAAAAGCTGTTGCCACCTTATTTCTTGCCTCTTCGTAAATTCTTGTTAACGTAGGGCGAGACACATCCATAAATACCGCAGCTTCTTCCTGGGTAAGGTTTTGATAATCGAGTAAACGAATTGCCTCATATTCTTCCAGGTGTAGCACAACTTCATTCGTCTTTCGTCCGCGAACACCATAAACTGACATTCCTTTAATTACGGGAGGCACCTGAATTCTTCTGTTTCTTTTTCTTCTGGGCATATTAAATCGTGTTAAGTTTACTTAATAAATAGTGGTCGACTAAAACCAATGCGGCCATTGCTTCAACAATCGGAACAGCTCTTGGCAATACACAGGGGTCATGTCTTCCCTTTGGATTAATGGTAATGTCGTTTTCGTTCTTGTCAATGGTTTGTTGTTCTTTCAACAAGGTAGCGATTGGCTTAAATGCCACATTGAAATACACATCTTCGCCATTGGAAATACCACCTTGTATTCCTCCGGAGTGATTTGTTTTGGTTTTTACACCGTCTTCCGTTTTAACAAATATATCGTTGTGTTCCGAACCGCTCAATTTGGTACCATCAAAACCAGAGCCATACTCAAAACCTTTAACAGCATTAATACCCAGCATGGCAAAGCCCAGATCAGCATGTAGTTTATTAAAAACCGGTTCTCCCCAGCCAACAGGTACTCCGGTGGCAACTCCTGTTATAAGTCCGCCAACCGTATCGTGGTTACGGCCAGCTTCTTCAATGCGGGCAATCATTTTCTCGGCGTACTCCTGGTCGGGACAACGAACAATATTTTCTTCAGTTAATGCAAGATTAAGCTCCTTATAACTCTTTGGCAGTTTTATTTCGCCCACTTGCGAAACATAGGCTTGAATTTGTACACCTACTTTTGCCAGAATTTGTTTGGCAATTGCTCCTGCCACTACTCTTGCAATTGTTTCCCTGGCCGACGATCTTCCTCCTCCGCGATGATCACGTGTTCCGTATTTTTTTGTATACGTATAATCAGCATGTGAAGGGCGAAAAACATCTTTTAAGTCATTGTAATCTTTCGAATGCTGATCACGGTTCCAAATGGCGAATGCAATGGGAGTCCCCTGAGTTTTACCCTCAAAAACTCCGGATAAAAACTCTACATGATCAGGTTCTTTGCGTTGCGTTGTAATTTTTGATTGTCCCGGTTTTCTTCGTGCCAGGTCTTTTTGAATGAGGTCAATATCGAGTTCTATTCCTGCTGGACAACCATCAATAATACCACCGATACCACGACCATGCGATTCACCGAAGGAGGTCAGGCGAAATATCTTTCCAAAAGTGTTCATATGTAAATAATTGCTTGTTACTTATTGTAACAAATTGAACAAGAATAAAACAAAGCAATGGATAACAGTACGCATTGTTTTATTCCTGCACATTTATAAATGTGAAAAACCCCGTTTTCATTACTGAATGAAAACAGGGTTAAAATAAATAAATTGAGCTTCTTATCAAAATTTATTAGCAGCCGCAGCCGCAGCCGCCGCTACTTTCTGTACCACAAGAACCATCGTTGCAGCTATCTGTAGAACAGCCGTCGCTACTTCCACAGCCACAGCCGCCACCTCCTGAAAGGATTTGCGCAACTTCTTCGTCTGAAGCTTCACGAACTTCCACTACTGTTCCGGCAAAAAACAAATCTTCACCTGCCAGCGGATGGTTAAAATCCATTTTAACATTTTCGTCGTTAACTTCAAGTACCAGGCCGTTCAAACGCTGGCCATTACTACTCATCATTGGTACTGTATTACCAACTTTTATCAGTTCAGCATCAAACTCACCGTTTACTAAAAAAACATTTTTCGGTAGTTCTACTATGGCGTCGTTATTTATGGCACCATAGGCTTCAGTACTTGCAATTTTAATCGTAAACGGGTCGTCTTGTTTTAAACCAACCAGTTCCGATTCAAATTTTGGCAGCATCACTCCAGCTCCATAAAGAAACTGTAAAGGTTGCTCAGTTGTCGCTTGTTCAACCAACTCTCCATTCTCGTCGTCGATACGTAAATCATACGTCAACGTCACCATTTTATATTTTCCTATCTCTAACATACTATTAATTTCTTGTTGAGCTGCAAAATAAGTCTTTTTCAATTGTCCAACAAAACACTTGCAGCTCTTTTATTCAGTTTTAACATTAATTTCTAAGAATTTTTAAATACACGCTCCGGTTTCTTCATTGCACGGTAAATAAGTAAGGCTCCACCCAAAACAAAAGGAACACTTAACCACTGCCCCATGTTCAATGCCATGCCGGCTTCAAACGCTTCCTGATCTTCTTTTATAAATTCAATAAAGAACCTTGCTGCAAAAATCAGTACAAAGAAAGCTCCCAATAGGAATCCGGGTCTGTTCTTCACATTGGTTTTCCAATATAAAAACGACAGAATTACAAACGATAGCAGATAACACAAGGCCTCGTAGATTTGCGTCGGGTGTTTAGCTACAGTTTCTGCATTACGTTCAAAAACAAACCCCCAGGGCATTGTGGTTTGAATCCCGTATATTTCAGAATTCATAAGGTTACCCGTACGGATGAATGCCGCTACCAGTGCCGTTGGAACCACAATACGATCTAGCGTCCAAAGCATCGTTCGTTTGGTAACTTTTTTCGAATGCAGGTACATGGCAATCAAAATTCCCAGGGCTCCACCATGACTGGCCAACCCGCCGTGCCATACCTTGATTATTTCTGCCGGATGTTGCGAATAGTATTCCCAGCCATAAAAAAACACATGGCCTAAACGTGCACCAACCACCGTTGCAATTATGATGTAAAAAAAGAGGCTGTCAATCCATTTCTGGTTTACATTTTCTGATTTTAGCATACGTTCGCCAATGTAATACCCTAATAAAAAACCAGAGGCGAAAAGCAGGCCATACCATCGAATAGATAAGGGTCCCAGACTAAAAATTTCAGGATCAACATTCCAGTTAATAAAACTCAATAAACCAATCATTTTAACCATTTAATGCAACTATTAGGCACCACCTCTTCCGTGGCATTGTTTATATTTTTTTCCGCTACCACAAGGACATGGATCGTTTCGTCCAACTCTTTTCTCCACCTTTACGGGTTGAGGTTTTGCCCTTTCTGCCGTTTCAGTATTGGCACCTTCCATGGCATTTTGTGCGCTTGGCAATTCCGATTTTTGCGTTTTGTATCTGCTCATATCTGTACGGCGACGTGATTCGGCCTCACGCACCTGGTCGGGGTTTTGAATTGGGATTTGTCCTTTCATTAAGGTTGAAACAACATCTTTATTTACCTTGTTAACCATAACCTTAAACAAGTTAAACGATTCGAACTTGTAAATTAACAAAGGATCTTTTTGTTCGTAGGTAGCATTTTGCACCGATTGTTTCAAATCGTCCATTTCGCGAAGTTGTTCTTTCCACGATTCGTCGATAGTATTTAAAACAATTTGTTTTTGGTACGATTTAACCAACTCTTTTCCTTTGTTGTTATAGGCTTTTTCAAGGTTACAGATAATCTGGAAAACTCGTTTTCCATCGGTAATCGGAACAACAATATTTTGATAAACCTCTTTTTTGGTTTCGTAAACATTTTTAATTACCGGATAAGCCTGGTTGGAAATAGCTTCAACTTTCCGGTTGTAATTGCTAATCATTTTTTCGTAAATGCGCTCCGAAATTTCAGCCGGATTCAGTTTTTTGAAATCCTCTTCGTTCACAGGAGATTCAAGCGATAAAAGTCGCATTAATTCCAGGTTGAAATCATCGAACATATCTGCTCCATGGTACTCATTTACCAGGTCTTCAACCGAATCGTACATCATATTTAAAACATCCACTTCCAGGCGTTCTCCATACAATGCATGACGACGTTTTTTATAAATAACCTCGCGCTGCGAGTTCATTACATCGTCGTATTCCAACAATCGTTTACGAATACCAAAGTTATTTTCCTCTACTTTTTTCTGAGCGCGTTCAATCGATTTTGAGATCATAGAATGCTGAATCACCTCACCATCTTCGAGCCCCAGTCGGTCCATAACCCCGGAAATACGATCGGAACCAAACAAACGCATCAGGTCGTCTTCAAGCGACACATAAAACTGCGAAGACCCCGGATCTCCTTGTCGTCCTGCGCGTCCTCGCAACTGTCGGTCAACGCGTCTGGAGTCATGCCGCTCGGTACCAATAATTGCCAAACCTCCTGCTTTTTTCACTTCATCGCTAAGCTTAATATCAGTACCACGACCCGCCATATTGGTTGCAATGGTAACAGCTCCCGGCTGCCCGGCTTCAGCAACAATGTCGGCTTCGCGTGCGTGCAATTTGGCATTCAGCACATTGTGTTTAATGCCTTTTATTTTTAACATCCGGCTCAACAATTCCGAAATCTCCACAGAAGTTGTACCCACCAAAACAGGTCGTCCCTGTTTGTTGAGTTCCACTATTTCGTCGCTCACCGCGTTGTATTTTTCACGTTTTGTTTTAAATACCAGGTCTTCCCTATCGTCGCGAACAATTGGACGGTTGGTAGGAATTACAACAACTTCCAGTTTGTAAATGTCCCAGAATTCTCCGGCTTCTGTTTCAGCAGTACCGGTCATACCGGCCAGCTTATGATACATTCTGAAGTAATTCTGCAAAGTAATGGTTGCAAAAGTTTGGGTGGCAGCCTCTACCTTAACCTGCTCTTTTGCCTCTATTGCCTGGTGCAGCCCGTCGGAATAACGGCGGCCTTCCATAATACGCCCTGTCTGCTCATCAACAATTTTTACTTTGTTATCAATCACCACATACTCCACATCTTTTTCAAACATGGTGTACGCTTTTAACAATTGATTGATGGTATGTACACGTTCCGATTTTACCGAATAATCCTGCAGTAGTCTGTCTTTTTCTTGTTGCAACTGATCGGGTGCCATGTTGCTGTTTTCCAATTCAGCCATTTTCCCACCCATATCGGGAAGTACGAAAAACTCGGTGTCTTCAAAACCTGCCGAAACCAGGTCAATTCCTTTGTCGGTTAGTTCTACCGAATTTTGCTTTTCTTCAATCACAAAAAACAACGGATCGGTTACAATGTGCATGTTTTTGCTGTTTTCCTGCATGTACAAATTTTCTGTTTTTTGCAGAATCCCCTTCATGCCCTCTTCGCTCAAAAACTTGATGATTGATTTGTTCTTGGGCATCCCCTTATGGGCACGCAACAGCAACAATCCGCCTTCTTTTTTCTCGTCGGCAGTAGCATCTGGTTTTGTTAGCAAGCGTTTTGCATCTATAAATATTTTGTTTACCAGTTCGCGCTGAGCACGGTATAATTTTTCAACGTATACCTTTAGCTCTTCAAACTGCTGGTTATCGCCTTTTGGCACTGGTCCGGAGATAATTAAAGGAGTTCGGGCATCATCCACCAATACCGAGTCAACCTCGTCGACAATAGCATAATGATGCTTCCGTTGTACCAGATCTTCGGGATTAATGGCCATATTGTCGCGCAAATAATCAAAGCCAAATTCGTTATTGGTACCAAAGGTAATATCTGAATTATAGGCTTTTCTTCGGGCTTCAGAATTAGGTTGATGTTTATCGATACAATCAACTGATAGTCCGTGAAATTCATAAATTGGCCCCATCCACTCTGCATCACGTTTCGAGAGGTAGTCGTTTACCGTTACCACATGCACGCCTTTTCCGGTAAGTGCATTCAGAAATACCGGCAAAGTAGCCACCAGTGTTTTTCCTTCACCGGTTGCCATCTCTGCAATATTCCCCTGGTGAAGCACAACCCCACCAATTAACTGCACATCGTAATGAACCATGTTCCAGGTTACTTTATTTCCTCCGGCCAGCCAGGAGTTGTCCCAAATTGCTTTATCGCCGCTTATTTTTATACTGTCGCGTGTTGTTGAAAGGTCTTTGTCGAAATCTGTAGCCTGAACCTCGATGGTGGCATGCTCTGAAAAACGTCGTGCAGTGTCTTTTACCACTGCAAACGCCGTTGGAAGTATCTCATTCAGCACCTCCTCAATCTTCTCATCAATCTTTTCTTCCAACTTATCTATACGTTCGTATATCTTTTCGCTGTCCTGAATTTCAACCTCTTCCACTTCAATTTTGAGTGCCGCAATTTCGTCCTCTTCGGGTTTTATCCGTTCGGCAATAAGCTGTTTCAATTTGGCTGATTCTGCTCGTAATTCATCGTTCGAGAGTGTTGTAATCCGCTCAAATTCTTCCTTTATTTTATTGACAAGTGGAGTAATTTCCTTGATATCCCGCTCCGATTTGTTTCCCAGAAGTTTCCCCAGGATTTTATTTACAAATGCCATTTTTGCAATTTAGATTTAAACAATAATAAAACCTGTGCAAATGTAATTAATTGTACAGGCTAAAAAAACAATCGATTTACTTATTACGAATAATTATGCCAAATACAATTTATGTACAAATACCGACACATTTTCAGCATTTTTAGGAAATTAACTGACAATTCCTGGTTTAATTGACACTTTAACTTTACTTACACTACTTCACCACACAATAGCATATCGACCATTTTTTAATACTTTTGACAAAAAATAATCAGATGAGAGATTTAAAGAATACCTGTTTTGTTTGTAAAGAAGCTGTTTTACCTGATAATTCGGAACTGAATTTAACGGTTAACATGCCGGTTTGTTTTAGGTGCAAGGGTACCGCCAAAGAGAAACAGGAAGAAAAAGAAGTTTTAGACAGCCTGGCCGATGGTTTTGTTTGTGGCTGTATATAAAAAAACCGCGGTCTCCCGCGGCTCCTCAAAATGTTTCTATGAATAAAAAATTGCGTACTAACCTGAGTTCGACTTTAAAATATTTTCACAGAAAGTCATAATTGCGTTAGATTTACATTTATAATTCTGTAGGAATAACGGGTTATTTCAAAGAATTCTAAATGTAAAGATGGCGTGAAAAGGACTTTCCTATTAGGCTTTGCCCTTTTTGCCATAAACTTCCCCCAATCTTCTTGCATTATCCCTATAGTACTTCAAAAACCGGTGAAAGTTTCTGACTAAAAATTGCTAAAGCTGTGAATCATTTTAAAGTCGAACACAGGTTACTAATTTAAAAGGTGCGTATAGCCATCGTTCAGTAAATCAGGCAGGTAGCTGGCAATTAAGCCCAAAGCCATCTCATCATCAATTTTATTGGGTGTAATTACGCGCTGACGCTCTAATTCTTCTTTGTTAATTACAGCACGTGAAATTTTCTTTGGAACATCGCTCCATGCTTTACGGGTTTCTTTTGCGCCAAAACCTGCGGCTGTTATTGCATAACTAACCTGAAAGTATTTTGAATGAACCACATATTCAACTCCCTCGAGCGTTTTTCGTTTTACAACAGTTACCGGTTCTTCCTGGTCGCTGTAACTTACCGTCCATAGTGCTTTAACTGCTTTTCCCATATACAGGTTTTCAACGGCATCAATTTCAAACGATTTAAACTGTGTACGAACACCGGTAGCCGATGCTGTTAGCGATACAACCATAAGAACCAAAACCAATACTGCTAATAAATTTACTTTTTTCATGACTCTAAATTTTTTGTTTTCTAATTGTAATTGTTTTCGTAATTATTTGTACTCTATTGACGTTTGTATTACATTTTAGTGACAGCTGAAAGCCTTGTTCGAAAACAGGTTTTGTTTGCAGAAAAATATTGTTTTTTACTATTTATGTATTTGTGAGCCGATTAACTTTCATTTCAGCCAAAAACAAGGTTTTATACTTTCATTTTATAACCAACTAAAACATATAGTCCACAGCTCATCAAAAAACAAAAGACTTTTTTGTCTTTCAACGACAAAATTTATCGACGAAATTATGGTGTAATTTTTCTGATTAAGCCGGTAAAAAGTTGCGAAAATGCGGCAAACAGGTTTTTCTTGTGGTAAAAAATTAAATTAAAACATCATTTTCTAAGTTATTACCTGTTGGTTTTAATACTAATAAAACAATGATAAGTCATTGCTAACAGCTCAGCCAACTCCCTTGTAATCCTTTTAAATTCAAAAGAAATAAGGCACAAAAAAAGCCACAAAATATGTGGCCTTTTAAAAAATTATTTTCTATGTAATTGCATTAATTAAGAACGTGTGCATATCCGTCGTTAATAAGATCGGGCAAATAGCTTGCAATTAGCCCTAAAGCCATTTTGTCATCCACTTTGTTGGGTGTAATAATTCCCTGGTTTTGTAATTGTTTCTGATTAATTACAGCATGATTGATTTTACTGTGAACTGCGCTCCACGATTTACGGGCCTCTTTGGCTCCAAAACCGTTTGCCGAAGCTAAATAACGTACGGTAAAAAACTCAGAACTTACGACATATTCAATACCTTCAATCGTTTTTCTTTTTACAACAGTAACCGGATTCTCTGATTCGTTGTAATTTAAAGTCCATACGGCTTCTACTTTTTTACCCATGTTCAAATCGTTCACCAGGGTAATTTCAAAATCTTTAAATTCATTTTTTACGCCTGTTGCTTTTGCAACGGTATTAAAGATGAATAAAATGGAGATAATTGCGATTGTAACATTAACTTTTCTCATGACATTAAAATTTAAGGTTCAACTTTACTTCCTGTTATGTTTAATTTTTGTGCAAATGACGTATATTTTTTGATGTTACAATTAAAAAAAACAATGCTCTAAAACACATTTCGCGCACCTGTAAACTATTGAAAATAAAAGACTTTAAGTGCAAATTGGCTTTTACTTACACTCCTGCATTTTTAATTTCAAAATGATTTAAAAATTTGACAGAAAAGCATATTTTTGCTTACACTTTAAAACATGAAAATTTTTACACCACCTATGGAGTTATCAGATATTATAAGAAATCGTTATTCAGTAAGGGATTTTAAAAGCACTCCGGTTGAAAAAAATACGATACTGCAAATAATGGAAACTGCCAGAATGGCCCCGTCAGCTGTAAATTTCCAACCCTGGCACTTTATTGTTGTTCGCAAGCCTGATTTATTAAGTAAGCTGCATGCATGTTACGACCGCAGTTGGTTTAAAAAAGCTCCGGTAATTATTATTGCCTGCGCTGATCATTCGCAATCGTGGAAAAGAGCGGCAGACGGTAAAGATTCGGCGGATATTGATATAGCCATAGCCATTGATCATTTAACCTTAAAAGCCACAGAGCTGGGCCTGGGTACTTGCTGGGTATGTAATTTTGATGTATACAGTTGTGCAGAGTTGGTAAAACTGCCCCATTACATTGAGCCAATTGCTCTCATTCCGCTTGGTTACGCCAATAATAAAGAACCAGAGAAAAAGCGAAAACCTCTGGAGGAGATTGTTCATTTTGACGGTTTTACGAAATAGACTTATGGTAGTATTTTTTTAGGTAATCCTCAAAACGATTCATGCCCTCTTTGATATTTTCAATTGAATTGGCATAAGAAAAGCGCAGAAAACCTTCGCCATTTGGGCCAAAATCAATTCCCGGTGTCACTCCCACATGAGCTTTCTCAAGTATATCAAAAGCAAGTTTATAGCTGTCGTCCGACAGGTGCCTCGCATTAACAAAAACATAAAACGCACCGGTAGGTTTCACCTTAATATCAAAACCGAGTTGCGTTAAGCGCTTAATCAGGTAACGTCTTCTTTCATCATACGTATCGCGCATAACTGCAATTTCGTTAGCCGATGACCTTAAGGCCTCTATGCCTGCCCTTTGGGCTGTTGAACTGGCACATATAAACAAATTTTGTTGAAGCTTTTGCATGCAACGCACATAGGCCAACGGAGCAATTACATAGCCCAGTCGTAAACCGGTCATGGCATAACGTTTTGAAAAACCGTTCAGCACAAAAGCTTTTTCAGTAACTTCCAGGATGGAATGGGCACGATCGTTGTACACCAGGCCATGATAAATCTCATCAGAAATAACCGGGATATCAAAAGACACCAGTTCTTTCATTAAATCCAGCGATAACAAGTTACCTGTAGGGTTCATCGGACTATTAATTATAATAGCTTTGGTACGATCGGTAATGCGTCGTTTTATTTCTTCGTATCGGTACTGAAAACCGTCCTCTTCGTAAACAGGAACACGAACAGAGGTAGCGCCAATAAAACGAATAAAGTTGGCATAACAAGCATACCCAGGATCTGAAATTATTACTTCATCACCGGGTTCGCACAAAACCCCCAGGGTTAATAAGATAGCCGGAGAACTTCCCGAAGTGACAATTATTTGTTCCGGCGCTACCTCCACCTGATACTCTTCTTTATATTTTTTTGAAATTTCCTGCCTCAGATCGGGGTCACCTAAACTATGGGTATAGTGTGTACGTCCTTCATCAAAAGCTTGCTGCACGGCGGCAGACACACATTTGGGAACATTAAAATCAGGCTCGCCAACCTCGAGATGAACCACATTAATTCCCTTCTGCTCCATTTCTGCAGCTTTTTCGAGAACCTCCATTACAATAAACGGGGTAATGTCTTTGGCTTTTTGTGTGATCATTAATGTCGGAATTTGGTTTTGCTGCTAATTTAAGCAATAACCTTAGCGACAACAATGGCTTTACTCATAATTTTTATCCGGACTAATTTCGCTAACCACTTTATCGCCCAAATCAAAAAGTGTTTTAACTTTCAGCTTGCGGGCTAAATACTCGGCGGCATAATAAAACGGAATTGGCAAAGTAAGCGGGCTAAAAATACTGTCGACGTATTTATTTGAGATTTCATAGGTTTCGGCACCTGCCACTTTAAGTTTTAACAACAAACGTTTGGTTCTGTTATGTTCTCTGCCTTCGTGGTTAATAGCTAAAATCATCGATTCTTTTGCAGTCTCTAAATAACCGTGTTCAAATTGCGATACCGACATGCTTAAAACAGGCATTCGGGTTGTTTGGCTTAATACCAGTGCAGCGACATTTGCCGTTGCAATATTTGGCCCGTTACCGAGAATATACATACATGAACGATTTTTCCTTTTGTTTCTTGTCAGAATTAAATCACCAATATTCCCGCCGGTTTCTTCAAAATCGGCCTGGTGTTTTTTTAGTGCAGCTATAGCTTCTGCCGGATCAAAACCAAATCCAAGGTATAAGATTAGCAAAGTGTTAATGTAAGTTTTTGCCGTAATATGCTTTTCTTCGCCCGAGTACAAGAGCACTTTCTTGGTACAACTGGCATGTTTACCAAGCAGGCTTTCCTCGTCGTTAATGATGGCGGTAAACGATTTAAAATAATCGGCACACCACAGGGTTTCCGAGCTTAATCCCGACTGCGAAATCAACACACCTTTATCGGGTTCTTTAAAACGCAATAAATAATTAAAATACTCGGCTGCTTTTTCAGCGTAAAAGTTTATTCCCATGTAACGAAAAGCTTTGGTGGCAATGTGCGAAGCCCCCATCCCAATGTAAGGCACATTCTCCGGCAGAATCAATCCCTTATTTTTTTTATAACAGAGTTCTGCCCTATATGGAATTTCATAAATCTCGCTTTTCATCTCTGTAACTTTTTGAATTATAACTTATAAGTTACAAAAACAAACCGAACAATTAAAAGTATTTTTTATAAAAGAACCTTATAAATATCTTTTAGCAATAGCCAAAGCCTGACTTAGATATCCACCACCAAAAAGAAAAAAGTGATTAAGAACATGATACAACTGGTAGAGTAAATTACGCTCCCGCCAGGCTTTGTCAAGCGGATTTACTTCGTTATAAGCAGCAAAAAATCGCTCGGAGAAACCACCAAACATGGTAATTATTCCAAATTCCATTTCGCGGTGCGAAAAACTCGATGCCGGATCGATGAGTGCAGGGCCGGCAGCAGTATTCATATAGTTACCCGACCACAAATCGCCATGCACCAATACCGCCTTTTCTTTATTCGGGATTAACACATCCAGTCTTTCAAGCAGTTTTTCGAATACAGCAAGCTCCTTATTTCCCATTGGCCTGTTTTGTTGAATTAAGTGCAACAAAAACCCCAGTCGGTTTACGCGATAAAATTCAAGCCAATCCAATTTCCAACTGTTACTCTGCCGGGTTGCTCCACAATAGTTGTCAGAATAAAAGCCAAACTGTTCATTGCTGTATTTATGAATATGAGCTAATCCTCTCCCAAGAGCTTCATCGTTTGCCACGCCGTTTGGCGACAGGTACTCCAAAACCAGGTATGCCGGCACCTCACCAGGTTCTGTTGCACAAATTACCCCGGGAACAAGCAAGCTGCCACTGGCTGCTTTATGCAGTGCCAAAAGGCTTTCTGCTTCGCGTATAAACATATCCTTTTCACAATCCGAATTCCATTTTATAAAATAGGTTCCCATACTGGTATCCAACTTTTTGGCATGGTTAATACACCCGCCACCAACAGTTGAAACTGAATTTATGCGAACATTTTCATTGTAAATTTCAGACAAATGCTTTTCAATTTGTTTTAATACAATTTCTTCAGAAGAATACCTCATTCTACAGTTTTATTTTTAATTGCCTTAAATTATCTAAATTTAGCATGAAATTGAATTTCAAAAAAACTTTTTAGATTTGTGATAAAATGAACCCGGTATGCGAATTATTTTAATTTGCGTAATAGTACTTACTAATTGCTATTACCTGAATGCTCAATTTAAGATAAAGGCCAGTAATGATTATCCTCCGTTTAACTATACCAACAAGAATGGTGAACTCGTTGGCTTTAATATTGACCTGATAGATGCCATTAATGAGCTTTACGACAACAAGATTGAAATTTCGGGTTCTGACTGGCCAACCATTAACAAAGAACTGAAGGAAGGGAAAATTGATGGTATAATTGGAGTTCACTATCCCGGCTACCCCGACAATGAACATATTTACACCCGATCTACCATTAATACATCGCATTGCTTTTTCTACAACAGTAACTTCCGTAAAAATTTATCAATAGAAACCTTACGCACCATTAAAGAACCCCAGGTTGCCCTGTGGAAAAACGAGGTTTTGATCCGCTATGTATTAAGTATTAATCCTTCGGCAAAGTTTGTTTATGCCACCGATTACGACCACCTGGTAAAACTACTTGAGAATGAAAATACCATCTGTGCCATTGCCCAGCGTATTGGTGGCACCTACTACGTTAAAAAGCACCAAAAAGATTATATAAAAACGACCAACCACCGGATTCTCGAACGCAATATGGGTTTTATGTTGTCGGCCAATTCTGTTGAGCTGGCGGCAATTCTTAATAATGCCATGGAGGTATTACTTTCGAACGGCGAATACCAGAAAATGTACGACAAATGGCTTACTGAGTATGATGCAGAAAACAATGGCTTACAAGCTTACTGGCGTTATATCATTTTTATAAGCGCTGTTGTATTTACAATTATCCTGCTGCTCATCATCATTAATCAAATCCTTCAGTCCCGGGTTCGGAACAGGACCTATGATCTTCAACATCAGCTCGATCTGAATTCTGAGATCATGAAAGAATTGTCGCGACAAAAAAATATTGCAGAACAAAGCGACAGGATGAAATCGGCTTTCCTGGCCAACATGAGTCACGAGATTCGTACCCCCATGAACGGTATTCTTGGATTTGCTGAATTATTAAAAAGCCAGGAGTATTCAAAAGAAGAAGAATTGCAGTTTATTACAATTATTCAGCAAAGTGGCGACCGAATGCTAGACACGATTAATAACATTCTTGATATATCAAAAATTGAATCGGGCAATGAAGAAGCTCAGATTAAGCAAGTAAATATCAAACAGATAATTGATGAACTTGGCGATTTTTTTAATGCAGAGGCCAATGAAAAAGGCATAAAACTGACAACAAATGCAACGATTACTGAAAATGATTCTGCATTTTATACCGACAACTATAAATTGAATTCTATTTTAACCAACCTGATTAAAAATGCAATAAAATTTACAAACAAGGGTTCGGTGGAAATATCTTATGCATTAACACCCGAAGAGTTAAAACTAACGGTTAGCGATACAGGAATTGGCATATCGCCCGAAAAGCAAAAGGCTATTTTCGATTATTTTGTACAAGCCGATCACTCCCACTCGAGTGGCTATGAAGGCTCAGGTTTAGGATTATCAATAACCCGGGGTTACGTAGAATTACTTCATGGATCAATTAGCGTATCATCAGAACCGGGAAAAGGCACCAGCTTCGAGGTTCGAATTCCGAATTTAAAACCAAACGACGAAGTACAGGTTAACGAAGCGGCAAAAGAGAACATGCATGAGGAAAAAAATTATTCCTCGGATCTTAAAATTATTGTTGCAGAAGACGACGAGACCTCTTATAACTTCCTAAAACATATTCTTTCGGATATTACCAACAACCTAAAATGGGCAAAAAATGGTGCTGAAGCCATACAGATGGTTCGCGAAAATCCGGATACAGATGTGGTTTTAATGGACATAAAAATGCCCGACATCAATGGTTTTGAAGCAACAAGCGAAATCAGAACTTTTAACAATGAGGTGCACATTATAGCACAAACCGCCTATGCCCACGAAAATTACCGGCAAGAGGCCATTGCGGCAGGCTTTAACTCCTTTATAACCAAGCCTATTGACAAAAAGCAGCTGATAGAGATGTTACAAAACCACCTGGAGCCGGCCTAAAACAGCTGATTTTAATGCGAACATTTTACACATGTTCTGGATTGGGGCATTATTAATATGCGGCCAAGAGGAATCTCCTGTTTACAGCGGATACAAAGGCCAAAATCAGCATCATCAACCGCTGATAGAGCAAACTTTAATTTCTCAAGTTTAACTTTTGCCTTTCGCAATGCTGCCTCCGTTACACTTTTATTATTAATGGCATCCATTCGCGATATTCTTCCTATCGCATTTTCAGGTTCAACAGGTTTTGTTAACTCTTTGTATTCAACAATCTGCTTTTCCGTTTTATCAATTTCGGAAAGGATGTGGTTTTTTATTTTGGCTTTGTTTAACAAGAGCTATAAGATGAAGGTCAGGAGAACAGGGAGTCGACAAATTCCCGGCGTCTGAATATCTGCAGATGTTCCAATTTTTCGCCAATACCAATGTATTTTACCGGAATTTTAAATTGGTCTGAAATTCCGATCACTACGCCACCTTTAGCGGTTCCATCGAGTTTGGTAAGCGCTAAAGCCGTTACTTCCGTAGCTTTGGTAAATTGTTTGGCCTGCTCAAAGGCATTTTGTCCGGTTGAGCCATCAAGTACCAAAAGTACTTCGTGTGGTGCATCAGGAACAATTTTTTGCATTACCTTCTTAATTTTGGTCAGCTCGTTCATTAAGCCAACCTTGTTATGTAAACGCCCGGCGGTATCAATAATCACCACATCAGCATTGGTTGCTTTTGCCGATGCCAGGGTATCGTAGGCTACCGATGCAGGGTCTGAGCCCATTTTTTGTTTCACAATAGGCACATCTACCCTTTCGGCCCACACTTCAAGCTGCTCAATGGCGGCCGCCCTGAATGTATCGGCAGCACCCAGCAATACCGATTTACCTGCTTGTTTAAAGTTATAGGCCAATTTCCCGATGGTAGTGGTTTTTCCAACGCCATTCACCCCTACAACCATAATTACGTAAGGGCCACTTGTTTCAGGAAGTTCAAAGTCGGCAATATCAGCCGAATTGTTTTCTTCAAGAAGTGCCGATATTTCTTCTTTTAATATGGCATTCAGTTCGCTAACCCCCATATACTTATCGCGAGAAACCCGTGCTTCAATTCGTTCAATAATTTTCAGGGTAGTATCTACCCCAACATCCGATGTTATAAGCACTTCTTCAAGATTATCCAGCACTTCATCGTCTACTTTCGATTTACCTACTACAGCACGACTGAGCTTCTTAAAAACGCTCTCTTTTGTTTTTGATAATCCCTCGTCAAGGTTTTCTTTCTTCTTTCTGCTAAAACTTCCGAATAAAGCCATATTAATATGATTTGCAGGTCCTAAAATAGTACAAATTTTGTTTTAGGGCGGCATGAAGGAGTAAAAATAGTTGTTGCTTTTAACAAACAAAAAAAGCTTTCATCTATCATGAAAGCTTTCCCTGTTATACAGTTATATCTTCTTATTTTTGAAAATAAGTTTTAACCTCTTCGTTGGCCACCATCTCTTCTTTGAAGGTGTACGCACCGGTTTTCTCCGATTTAGTCATTTTAATTACTTTAGCATAACCTTTACCGGCACCTTTTTGTAACGATGCTACTGCTTTCTTTGCCATGTCTAAATTTATTTAATTTCTTTATGTACTGTTACTTTTTTAAGAATCGGATTGTATTTTTTTAACTCCATACGATCCGGCGTATTTTTTCTGTTCTTGGTAGTAATATACCTTGATGTACCTGGCACACCACTATCTTTATGTTCGGTGCACTCTAATATTACCTGCACCCTGTTACCTTTTTTTGCCATTGCTTAAGATTTTTAAAATTTTGAAATAAAACCTTTTTCCTGTGCCTCGGCCAAAGCAGTTTTGATGCCTTTTTTATTAATAGTACGCATACCGGCAGCAGATACTGTTAATTGCACCCAACGATCTTCGTGGGGCATATAAAATTTCTTTTTAAACAGGTTTATATCGAACTTTCTTTTTGTTCTTCTTTTCGAGTGAGAAACATTGTTACCCACCATTGCTCTTTTACCTGTTATTTGACAAACTCGTGACATTTTATTTTAATTTCTTGATGTTCAAAATAAACACATTACTAAAAACGGAGTGCAAAGAAAATACTTTTTTGGAAAATAATCAAGCAGTTACCTCAATTTTTGCAAAAACAATTAACATTACTTTGTTAGTATCCTTACAGATACAACTTTTCTTTGCTTTCCGGGTGCAAATATATTCGAAATACTGATTCGTAAAAATTCTGCCCCCATTAGTTTTGATTTTTATGAATATTAGCTTTACAACTACCTGGCTGTACCTGCAAAACCAGCCCATAAAAAAAGCGCCTCGAAATCTCTCTCAAAGCGCTTTTAACTATTTTTTGCTTATTATTTTACAGCATTACAAGCTTCCAACAGTTTGGCAGCATTCGCATTTGACGGATCAATAGCGGTTGCTTTTTCCAATACCTCTATGGCTGCAGCAAATTCTGTTTTCGCTTTTGCAACTTCAGCGTTGTAAGCGTCATCGGCTGTTGATAGTGCACCATCGTTAACTTTTTGATTGGCTGCACTTAAAATTGCTGCACCTTTTTTGTACAGGTCGTTACCTTCTGATACATAAACCTTAGCCAAAGCTGCAGTTAGTTTTTTATCGCCGGCAAATTTTGCAACACCTTCTTCCAGGGCTGTTTTATAAGCTGCATCATCATTCAGCTTACTGTAACATACTGCCTTGTAATACTGGGCGGTTTTTCCTTTGTAATTTCCTTCTACAGCAGCTCCAAAGAAATCAACTGCTGCTTCGTATTTTTTACCTTTATACGCTGCAATACCTGCATTATACGATAAAGATGCGGGGTCAGAAGAAGCTTCTATTGCCTTTTTATAAGCGACCACCGCTTCGTCATATTTTTCCATTTTGACATAAGCTCCGGCAATGTATTCCAAAGCTTTATCAGCGTTTGCATCGGCGGCTACTGCTTTATCAAAATACCCGATTGCTTTTTCAAAATTATCGCTATTGTATGCTGCTAATCCAATATTAAAGTTTATGGCGTCAGGAACCTGAACATCTCCAAGGTTTCCCATTGCCGATTCATACAATTCAAAAGCTTTTGCATATTCTTTGCCTTTCATCGCTTCATTTGCCTCGTTAATCTTATCCGCTGCATCCTGGGCAAATGTAAAAACAGAGAAACACAACACAACTACTAACAATACTACTCTTTTCATCTTTTCAACTACTTTTTAATTTTTTATAATTCAGTTATCTTTTTTGTAAATTTCGTCGATCAGCCCCAAAAATAGTAATTCTGAATTAAAAACCTAAAATACAGGAATTAAGATTCGCTTTACTTTTTTTGTCACTCCATTCAACTCCCGTGGCAATCTATAATATTATTCCAAATCTTTTTAATTTCAAAAGGCATCACGGGTTCAGCAGGTCGGGGTTCCAGAAGCTCAGGATATTATTTATCAGGTGCAGGTTATTTTGGGCTTCTATGTTTTGGGGGTCAATTTCAAGAACACGGTTAAACGCATTAATGGCATCGCCCCAGTTCTGGTATTTCTGCTCAATTTTACCTTTTAATAAGAAATATGCTACGGTCGGCTGCTCCTCAAGGGCAGCAAATAACTGTTTTGCCTGTTCTGATTTTTCGGCTTTCAGTAAATTTTCTACCTCTTGTATGTTGTTTTTAACCTTCATTTACCCATTATTATTTTTCTCCACGACTTACAGAAGTAACACCTTTTACCTTTTTTAGTTTATGAATCAGAAATTCGAGGTGATCGAGATTGTAAACCAGAATCTGCAAAACCCCCTCAAAGTTTCCTTTATCGCTCGATACATTAATGGAGCGCATTTGTGTTCCTACATCTTTTGAAATAATGTGCGAAAGTTCTGAAATTATTCCGGTTTCATCTGTTCCTGAAATATGCAGGGAAGTAAGGAAGGAACTTTTACTGGTGCTATCTCTCCACAGTGCCTTGATGATGCGATATGGGAAACGTTCTTTCATCTGTGGAGCATTTGGACAGTTGTTGCGGTGTATTTTTATTCCTTCGTTTATGGTAACAAATCCAAATATTTTATCGCCAAAAACCGGATTACAACACTTGGCCAATTTATAGTTTACATTTTTCAGGTTATTGTCGATAACCAGAAAGTCATCTCCCCCATCATAAGACAGGTTTTTTGCCTCGCTGGAAGGGAGCAGTTCTTCAATTGTTTTTTTGGCCGAATCGTCTTCTTCTTTTTCAACAAACAAGGATTTTATTTCAAGCGGATCAATTTTACCAATTGCCACCTCGAAGTAAAAATCAACGGCCAGTTTAAAGCCAAAATGTTTTAGCATTTTCCGGATAGCATCGTCGTTTAAATCGAGTTTCCAGTTTTTAAATTTACGCAACAGCATTTCGCGGCCATCGCTTGCCTGGCGGTTTCGGTCTTCATTTAAGCTGGCTTTAACACGGTTTCTTGCTTTTGAGGTTACCACAAAATCCAGCCAATCGATTTTTGGTTTTTGGTTATTTGCGGTATCCACTTCAATCTGGTCGCCGTTTTTAAGCTCGTATTTTAAAGTAACTTTCTTTCCGTTAACTTTTCCCCCCACACAGCTATCGCCAATTTTTGAATGAATTTCATAAGCAAAATCAAGTATTGTGGCTCCTTTTGGCATTTTCTTTAAATCGCCTTTTGGAGTGAATACAAAAATTTCATCGCTGTATACATCGGCGTTAAAATGGTCGATAAAGTCAACTACATTGAGTTCCGGGTTTTCCAAAATATCACGAATCCCGGCCAGCCACGAGTCGAAACCCGAAGCTTTACCGCCTTTGTATTTCCAGTGTGCAGCTAAACCTTTTTCAGCTACTTCGTCCATTCGTTTGGTACGAATTTGTATTTCAACCCATTTTTTGTGCGGTCCCATAACCGTGGTATGTAACGATTCGTAACCATTTGATTTAGGTATGGTTATCCAATCGCGAAGCCGGTTTGGATTGGTTTGGTATTCTTCGGTAACAAAAGAATAGGCGGTCCAGCAATCTGCCTTTTCGTTTTCAGGTTCCGAGTCGAGAATAACGCGTATGGCAAATAAATCCATCACTTCATCAAACGACACATTTTTTTTGCGCATTTTGGTATTTATGGAAGATATGGATTTGGTTCGTGCTTTCATCGAGAATTTCAGCCCCCGTTGTTGTAATTTTTTCTCGATAGGTTTAACAAATTCGGCAACAAAGTTGGCACGTTCTGTTTCGGTTTCCTTTAAACGGGCAACTACGTAGTTGTACTCATCCGGATGCTGAAATTTTAAACAGATATCCTGCATTTCCGAATTCATATTGTACAGTCCTAAACGATGTGCCAACGGGGCATACAGGTACTGTGTTTCGTTGGCTAACTTGCTACGGTTTTCCTTGCTGTAAATTTCGAGATTACGCATCACCTGCAGCCTATCGGCAATTTTCACCAGGATTACACGTACATCGCCGGCCAGTGCCAGCATTAACTTTCTGTAATTTTCGGAGTGTAAGTCAATGGTATCGGTTCCGAGTGCATTTATTTTTGCCATACCTTCCAGGATGGAGCAAATATGCGGTCCGAATTTTTCACCTATTTCCTGGTGGGTTGCCTTTTGCTCCAGCCCAGCATACATTACGTTATGCAGCAAACCGGTAATCACCGAGTCGGGCTCGAGCCCAATTTCCATGGCAATAATTGAGGCCACCTCAAGCGAATGGCTAAGGATTACTTCGCCATGTGAAAAACGTGTTTCTCCAAGAATAGATTTTGCAAAATCGAATGCATTCTCGAGCTTCACAAATGCAGCATCGTCCCACGTTAACTGACAAAATTCTTTTAAATGGTCGTATCGGGTGAATATTTGCTCTCTGGGTTCCATACGCAAAAAATAAAAAAGGCTGCTCTTTTAAGCAGCCTCTAAATAATATCAAAAAAAATATTTTATTACTCAGCCGCCGTCTCATCAACAAAGGTACGATTACGCATTTCGCGATCCAGCATAAAAATACCGTTACCTTGTCCGTTGATAAGCTTCAATGTATCCAGAATTTCGGTAACGTTTGCTTCTTCCTCTACCTGCTCATCAACAAACCAACGCAAAAAGCTTTGGGTGGCATGGTCTCTTTCGTCCATAGCAACATCAACCAATCCATTTATCAGGGCAGTAACGTGCTGCTCGTGTTCAAGTGTCTTCTCAAAAGCATCAATTACACCTTCCCATGTGGTTGGCATTTGTTCAATAGCTTTAAGTTCCACTTTACCGCCTCTTTCAACAACATAGTTAAAAAACTTATTGGCATGTGTCAATTCTTCCTGGTATTGAATATACATCCAGTTGGCAAAACCAGGCAGGCCTTTATCATTAAAATAAGCCGACATTGAGAGGTACAACAATGCTGAATATTGTTCAGCGTTTATTTGTTCGTTTAAGGCATTAAGCATTTTTTCTTTCAACATGATGAATGTGTTTTATGATTTTGAGGATAAAAGTAGAAAAAAGCAATTAATATTTAAAAAAGAAAGACCTGTTTTAGGTCTTTCTTAACGAATTAAAAATCGAATGTTGTTTGAGAAAATTTATCCAACAGTTTCAACGAAGATTTAATGATGGTTTTATTCGACCTTTAATTTCTATATGGAATAAAAAATAAGGGTATTCCACGTTCACTTCATAGGGAAATAAAAGTCGCTTTGTGTAATTTTTATATCTGCTCCCCCCATCTGGTCAATTTTCAGGTATGGTGCTTCGCTTTGCTCTAGCACTAACTCGGCAGAATTGGCATTACCTGTTTGGGTAACCAGCACCCCCAGAAGGTTGTTTTGCTCCTCGCGCTCAAGCACGGCCAATTCAATTTTATTATTGTTACCAATTTGTACAGAAGCCACCGAACGTGTAGTGGCATAGTAATTCTCAACAAACTGATCTACCACATTACTGTTCCCAACTTGCAAAACCATATTTTGTGTATTAGCCCCTTCAGACCACAGGTTGGCTTTGTTACCCAGTTGAGCATCGCTACTGCACAATACGTTTTTATTGTTTTGTACTAAAATGCTTTGGTGATTGTTTCCGGTTTGGTTTATGTATCCACTGTTTCCTGTTCCTAGTTGGAGAGAGGCATTAATATAGGTTGAGGAAAAGTCGAGGTTTTGTGTGACCTCCATGTTATTGGCCTCTCCTATTTGTTTAATCAAAAGTTTATCATTTATAGCCTCCATTCCATTATTCATAATAACAGTTTGTACCTCTTGTAAAAAGGATGAATTCATAAAAGTAAAAGTAGATCCTATATTGTAGAATTCATATTCTGGTCCGGTGTTTTCTTCCTGAGCTGGTAAAGCAAGAGAAAACAAGGAAATAAGCAATAGTAAGGTTATATTTTTCATTAAAGTCTAAAATTCTTTGAATTCAAAATTATATCAACTCACCAACTTTCTAAATAAGTATTTTATGCCCTAATTCAGCAATTAGGTCTTACACTTACTCCTTAAAATAATAACTAAACTCATACCAGTTTTTTACTCAAGAATTACTTTATTTTAGAGAATAGATATTTGCAGACTATAGGTATAGCGCCAACAAATGACAACTATTAAGTAGAAGCCCCCAGCTTGAAATGATTTCATAAAACACTTATTTACTTTACCCCATATCCATCCTAATTTTGATTTAGAAATTTTAAGCACAGAATGAATTATAACTCGAGCATAACACAAGAAGTACAAAATAAACTTCACTCTTTATTTATTAACAACTTAAATTTTTAAATCATGAAAAAATTAGGATTTCTAATTGTTTTTGTTGCGCTTGCCAGCTTTGCATTTGCGCAAACCTCAACGGTTACACAAACCAACGATCTAACCAATGGGGGAACTAGTTCTGTTGTTGCCACCGTTACTCAAACAGGCGGCGATAATGCAACCATTACACAAAGCAGCGTTGGCAATACAGTTAATGGTGCTGGCAACCAGGTATCGGCAATAGTTACACAAACCAATACCGGTGGGAACGCAAACACTGTAACCATTAATCAAACTGCTGCTACCACTACTGCTCCTGATGGAAGTATATTAAAAGTTAGTGCTACGCAAACAGGAGTAGAAAATGCAATCACACAAACACAAGCCGATGACCCTTCAAACGATAAGTTTGTTGAACGCGATTTTATGGCAAAGCAAAATGGTGAATTGAATACCATTACACAATCGTCTGTTGATGGAGATCAGGGATCGGTAAAGTTTGAGGCAACACAAGATGGTTATAAAAATGATGCCGTTCAGGAAACAAAACGCGACGGTGGCTCAACTTATGATGGAGCCAACACTCCTTTTGCCACAGGTAAAATTATGCAGATTGGAGATTTTAACCAAGCTAGACAAGTAATGAAAAGTCTAGACGCACAAGGAGATATCTACCAGGAAGGTAACTCAAACATTGGTGAACAAATTTTTGGCGACAATACAAAAGAAAACCACGCCGACATAGACCAGCTTGGCAATTTTAACGAAGCTAAACAAAAATTCACCTCTGGAAATAGCACAGCTGTTTCAAGACTTACAGCTATACAAAATGGTGATGGCAACTATTCGGAACAAACGGTTACAATTGGTAACGATAATATTGGAAATGTGACCCAAACAGGACCTGTTGGAAACTTACCAATGGGTAATGAAGCTTACCAAACATTTACCGGAAATTCTAATGAGGCAACTACTACTCAAATAGGTGCAGACAACACCTCAAATCAAACTGCTTCTGGAGATGATAACAGCTTAAACATTTATCAAAGTCAAACAGGTGCCACAGGTAATCAAGCAACTCAAATAGCAGAGGGAGATGCCAACGGTACTGGAAACTGGTGGCCATTATGGAATGTAGCACATATCCAACAATACGGTTCAAACAATCAAGCAACTCAAAACCTTGGGGGTGTTAGCGATGATGCCTGGATCCATCAAGAAACAGATAACAATATTGCCCAGCAAGATTTTGCCACCACTTCAACAGGTAATGGTTTCTATATTTCACAGGTTGGAGCTGATAATGACGCTTATCAAAGTGTAGATGGTAGTGGCAACTATGGTTATATTCAACAATGGCAAGGAGCGCAAAATGGAGAAGCTAAACAATATGTTTATACTGCAGCAAGCTCTGACAATGAAGTATATATCGAACAATACGCTGACAAAAGTTTTGCCCAACAAGAAGTTACTGGATCAGACAACTATATTTTCGTTGGTCAAAGTGGGGAATCAAACAAATCTTATCAAGTTGTTACAGGAAATGACAATAAATCTTGGATTAACCAAAGTGCAGCCAGCCCAGGTGCTTATGCTTCTGTAACCCAAAACGGTAATGCAAACTGGTCTTCCTTGTCGCAAGATGGTGCTAGCTCTAGCGCAATGGTATTACAAGAAGGAGACAGCAATATTTTGCAAGGAGTAGTTGCCGGAGATCCTGCTCTAAATAACAATGGAAGTACATTACTACTTAACCAATTAGGAAGCTTTAATACTGCAAATGTAGAACAAACTGCATTTGGAGCAATGTCTACAATCACACAAAATGGAAACGGTAATGTTTCAACAGTTATTCAATTCTAGATTTTAAAACCATATGATTAAATAAAAAAAGGGCAGCCTATCGGGCTGTCTTTTTTTATGAACCTACGTTGGCAAATTAAACTCTGTTCACAAGTTTAAAACAGATGTTATTTTTATTTATAACCGACAAGAAGAAAGGTTCTCCTATAAACCTGTAATACTAGACATAGCAAAAAACCAATTCGGTAACGGAAAATTCTAAACTGGCGAAGGAGGCTTTTTTGCCTTATAATAAAACTTTTAGAAAGCACTCTTGCTACCGAAATGAAAGACTTTATTGACGAGAAAAATATAACCACGGCAAGAGTTCCAAAACCCTGAAAATATCATCTGAAAAGTTGCGATTGAATCTCAGCAAGACCGATGCGGTACGTTTGAGTTAATTTTTATAAAAATGTAATGCTTTACGCCGGCAACTTTATCATCGAAATAATTGGCTTGTCAGGCATTAGGGTGAACTTGCATGAAACAATCAATTTATATCTTGGAAAGACAGGACGTTGAAACATCAGCTACAAGATTACTTGAAACTACCAACAGAATTATTCCATGGGTAAAAGAATGTCAAAAAACGCCATTAAAAAAAGTTTACCCAATAACATGGGTCGATGCTCTTCAAGGTAGGATATGGGGGAAAATTATCCTTAAAGCAGTTATTTAAAAGAATTTACGCATAAAAAATCCCTGAGGAACAGTCCTCAGGGAAATAATAAAGTAAAAAGCAACTAAGGTAGATTTATTGCTGGCTAACTATTGCCACACAAGCTGTTCCACTTTGGTTAACTGTTTCAATCGCTGTAGCAGAGTTTTGGAAAGACTGCACAACATTTAATGCGCCATCCTGTTTAACAAATAATTGTGCTCCATTATTATTTATTGCATAAGTTCCAACACCACCTAAACCCTCAACTGAGTTTTGTGAGCCCGTTTGAGAAATTACGGCAACCGAGCCATTACCTTCCTGGCTTACCATCGCGCTGTTTCCAAGGTCATATTCACCTTCCAATGCTGTACTGGTTTGAGTTACCTTAATGTCACCGCTGCCACCATACTGAAGGGCATATGACTTATTATAGTTTCCATAACTTTTTTGGTCAATTACATTATCACCTGTTCCATCTTGCTCGGCATATTGAAATGAACCAATTCCGTCTTGCATCTGGGTTGCTTTATCATTACTGCCCCATTGGTAAATCTCTGCCCTGCTTCTATCAGCAACTGGTACAAATGAGCCACCCAAAAATGATTGACTTGCCTCATTATAATCTCCAATTTGCTCTACAATCGCATCGCGTGCATTAATTCCCGAAAAAGACTGCATTGATTGATTTTCAATTCCATTTTGAGTGAGAAAAGCAAAATTACCTCCTCCAGCGCCATTCTCTGCCTGCTGATAACCAATATTAAAATAGCCAGACTGTGAAGATGTAAATTCTTGCCCGCCACTATTAGAGTACTGAGTCAACTCATTCTTTTCACCTACCTGAGTGGCCATAAATATTTGAGAACCAGCTGACCAACTGCCAGAAATTTGAGTTTGCAGGGCAACGTTATTAATTCCATCTTGCGAAGTTGCAACTTCAAGAGAAGATGCTCCTACAGCCTGTCCTAAAGCCGATTGATCTACAGTTACCATGTTACCTCCGGCACCGCTTTGCGTAATCGTTGCACTAATGCTGTTAACCCCCAGGTTATCCTGGTTAGTAATTTGATCAACGTCTACCTCACTTGCACCAGTTTGAGTTACCGTAGCAACAACAGAACTACCTACAGGCGCTGTGTTTGTTTGGTCGATTGTGGCAACTTGTCCGAAAACGACACTGGTTGCCAATACCATTGCAAAAAGAAAAAGAAATTTTTTCATGATTTAAAAATTTAAGTTGTTAATAAAAAGGATTATAAGAAAACTCTTTTTTGAGTTCGATTTGAAAATATTATGTTTGGCATTTTATGAATTGCATAGCATTTCCGATTTCAATTTCTAAACCAAAATTACCGCTATGTAACACATAAATAAATAGGTGATTTATGAAGTGCAACCACTGTTAGTGCAGACACTGAAACAACTCCCCATACAACAGATTATTAGCGCATTAAACAGCGTCCGAATAGAAACATGAAGTCCAATTTATTGTAAAACGACCAAAACTCAGAGGCACAAAAAAGCCACCCTAAGGATTTTCCCGGGTGGCTTTAAAAAGCAAATATTTGAATTAATCTAAACGTTCAACATATGGTTTTTTCCAAACATAAATACGGCTTCCATAATGTTTCCGCAATCGGTTTTCTGAATGATATTGGAGCGGTGTTTTTCAACTGTTCGTTCAGAAATACCAAGGCGTTCTGCAATCTGCTTTATGGGCACTCCGGTAGCAGATAACTGAAGTACTTGTCGCTCGCGGTTGGTGATTACATTAGGATCAAGATATTTAACGTTTTCCAGAGGAGTTAATAGATTTAACTCAGGTTTAGGTGCATCAACTGTAACCGGAAAAAGAACACCTATTATTTTTGACGAAGATCCTCGCTTTTTTACTAACGAAAAATAAAGATTAAAATACTGATCTGAACGTCCACGGATTTTAATGCGATTTAATCTACAATCTTTTGTTAGCCCATTCATAAATCGTGACAGTTTTAATTCATCATCAGTAAAAGAATTAAAATCAAAGACCTCATTTAACAGGTAACTGCCATTTTTTCGTGGAGCAGATTTGGCCAAATCATCAAACGTTTCGTTGGTTTGAATAATCCGACGATCATCGGCCACAAAAATTCCGTAGGGAACCATTCTGCAGATTGAATCGAATTTAATTACACCTGAAGCTTTTCTCTCGCTGTTTTTTTCCAATTGTTTTTGAACAATATTTACAATTCGCTCCTGGTCAAAAGGCGGGTAGATAAAACTGTCAATTCCCAGTTCTACCGCCACAAAGAATTCATTTTTGCGAAACTGATTAAAAACCATAATAAATGGTATTTCATTTTTCAATAACTCGTTATCGAGAATATTGTACACCTGAAAACCATTTAAATCGTTCAAATCATAGAAACAGATAATTAAATCGGGAAGATTTCTCAATGACTTTTGGATGGCTATTTCAATATTGCTTACAAAAGATACATGGTATCCTTCTTTTGCCAACACGTCAATAAACATTTTACTTGATGCTTCTGATTCTCCAATCAGAAGTACATTACTTTGGGTAGTTTTCATTTATTAACCTTATTTTTTATCGTAAGCAAATTACGAATTAACCGATAAAATAGAAATACGTAATTACACTACATTTCTCTCATTTATAACGCATAAAGAAATATCTAAGAGAGTTTAACAACTAACTTCACTAGACATAAGGTCATAAAAAAGGGATTCGCTAACGAATCCCTTCATCTTTTATTCATTTCTAGTTTAATTATCTGCTTCTGTTTTAAATGTCCAGGTTGGGCTATTGGCAACCCTGCTTCCTTCGTGTTTGGCAACCACATACCAGTAATAAGTTGTATTATATTCTAAATCCGAAACAACAACTTCTTTATCATATAAATTCTCTCCTGCCACCTTTTGTGTGGTTGAGTTTGATTTGTAGTAATGAACCGTATAAACCAATTCTTTACTATTATACTGCTGATCAACTTCCCACTGTAAAGTAATATTGGTATTTTGGCCAACAGCACCGTTTCCCGGAACAGGGCTATAAATCGTTACCCATCCCACATCCTTTTCATCTTTCAGAAGAAAAAAAGTGAGATTTGTAACTTCTCCATCGTAAACTGCAACGCTCACGGTACTGCTTAAAAAGTCATTTTTACGAGCACTAACAACCACTTCGCCCTCAGCAACCTTTTTAAATTCGAATTTGCCTTCGCTATTGGTAATGGTTGAAGAACTTGCCGGATTGGTTGCAATTTGTACCCCCTGCAGCGGTTGATAGTTATCCCCATCCAGGATAACACCTGATAAGGTTCCGAATTTCTCAATATCCAATTTATCTTCTTCGCACGAATACAGTGAAAGAAAAAGAATTATTGATAGTAAATATTTTAGTAATCTCATGGTATTCATCGTTTTAATTTTTTCCCAGATAAAATTTCACACCTAATTTAAAGCCCCAAATATGGTCGTTATACTGTCCTTCCTTTTGGCCATCATAATAATCAGAGAACATCTGATTTATGAAAGCTTTTCCGGTAAGGGCAGTATTTTTCCCAATAAGATATTCCATCCCTGCCCTGTATGTCAAATATGGGATGAGTGTTTTATCAGACAAACCAATATTAGAATCAAAATCATAATAACTTCCTCCACCAAAGCCCAGGTAAGGAGAAAACTTCCCTTGCGAATTTAACAGATATAAAAGGCTTAAATCGGCATAATATTCGTTTGATGTCATCAGGTCTTCAATATGTATTGTTTGAAAGCCGACATCAGTTTCAATAAAGAAATTTTTATTGATTCCATAGCCCAATTCGAATGTTGCGCCCGGCCTGATAGTGCTGGTTGAGTAATCACCCGTGTAAAATTGACCTGACCCTAGCAAAGCGGTAAACAGTTTTGCTCTTTTTTCTTGTTCAAAAGGTCTTCCAATATGATCAATATCTACCCTATCCTCGCGTTCTTTAAGATAGTTTTGAATTTGCTCATCTTTTATTTCTTCCTGATTTTCCAAACTCCATAAGTTATCAAGAATACCTTCAACAATTAGACTATGAACTGCTTTTTCTATAGCCTCAGTAACTGCTAATTCTGTAGGCTCATTATAGGTATATCCGGTTTCAGCCTCCAATAAACGTTTGTATTTAACGTACCTAAATACCCCCATTGAAACTTCTTGTGACAGTATAGACTTAGTAGTGTAAACCGTTTTTAATATTTTTCCATTACTGGTTGACACTGCTCTTAGGTAGATACTTACCCGGTCTTCGCGGTATTGTGCCGAAGCATCGGTACCAAAATAGCGTACGCCTGCCCCACCGGTATAAATATTAGTTTCGTAGGATACTATTCCTCCTTCAAGCAAAACACCAGCAAACAATAAGGGAGGTAACATTACCCCCGAGCTGCCTTCGTATTGCTCTCTGCTTGAACGAATAATTTTTCTTTCATTCAGAAGGTTACTGATGTTTTCCCTTTCAATGGGAACAAACCAACCCGATTCTTCAAGCGCTCTCACCAAAATATTGGTTGCTCCCTGAGTTACTGCTGTAGACCAGTTTGCACCAATTTCAGAAGCTTTGTATTGTCCGGTTTGGTCTCTGAATTTGTAAACTGCAACAACAATAGGCTCCTGGGGTGCTGGCAAATCAAGCAAATCTTTCTTCATTTGTGTTTCCGGCCCAAGCTGTGCGTCTCTTTCTTCTCCAATTGGCTGGTAAAAATAGGGGCTACAAGCAGAAACCAGAAATACAAGAACTAACAAAACCGACCTGAAACCTGTTTCTTTTAATTTTTTAAATGTAATCATGAATCCAGGTTCTAAAAATAGGGAACTTCAACTGATGTTGTTGCACCTGTTGAATTATCGATAATTGATATATTTAAACCAGCCCCACCATCACCGATCTCAATCTGGTAATCGCCCAATACATAGGTTCCCGACTCTAATGCATCTTCTCCAAACTGTTTGCTAACTATTTGTCGCGATAGCTGACTTAGTATCTGTCGGTTTAGGCTTTCAGTAAAGTTATCTACAGGATCAGAGCTGTAATAGCTGCTGTACGCGTTACCTTCATCAGTGGGAGCTTCGTAGGTGTCTTGCGCTTGTGCAGAACTTAGCAGCCAGCTATAATTATACGGGCTACCACCGAATGCCGGATTTTTTGGGGTGTAAACAAAATCCTGGGCCTTTGAATGAAGTGCCACGAGAAATACCCCGAAAAGGATTAAAAATATTTTTCTCATAATGTATGGTTTTTTCAGAAGATACCGGAACCAGAGCGATCGGTACCTTCCATTTGTTTTATAATTGCTTCATAATTTTGTAAATACATTTTTGTTTGTACTACAGCCTGATCGGCCAACATTTCAATAATATCGCCTCTGGGCTGTAAAAAGGATTGAAAAACGAGGGTTTCATTTATTTTAATTTCAATTTGAGTTGTGGTTAATCGATAGGGCTTTTCTGTAATAAAAATGGAATAATTTTTTGCATTCTTAGGCGCTTCCCAATCCTGGTAAAAATATTCGTAAAAATCGCGTCCACTTTTTGTTTTGGTTTCATCAACCAACAATCCATCTATCTCAATTTCAGCATCCCGGCTAACTTTTTTTGCTTTTTCTGCTGTAATTTCCTCAATCAATTTTTTAAGATCTTCGGGAGCTTCTTTTATCTGTTTGGCAGCTCCGGTAGTATCGGTTTGAGCGGTGCAGAAACTAACACATACAAAAAACATTAGTATGAATGCAAGTAGCTTCATTTCTAATTTTCAGGAAAATAAAAATCGCTTTGTTTTAGAACCAAACTCATTCCCCCATTTTGTGTTACTTTAATACCAGGGATGAGCGCATGATCAAGAATCAGCTCCAGTTTATTATTTGCCCCTATCTGGGTTGCATCAACCACTTTGGGCAGGCTTTGAAACCAAAGACTACCATTTCCCAATAATGCAATTTCCATGGTATTATCATCTCCCAGTTGTTTTAATACATTCGCCTTTGGCAGTATTCCTTCATTGTTGATATAAGAATTAACAGTATTTCCATTTCCCTGTTGGTATATTTCGGTAAGTGTTTTACCTCCTACCGACCAACTATTTGCAGTATTTTGGTTGCCATTCTGCACTAAAACAGTGACATGGCCTGATCCCTGCTGATAAATACCAGCTTGATTTTCTGTTTGAAGTTGAATAGAGTAAATACTATTATTCAGCAAACCATTTTGCTCCTGATTTACTTCAATTGTATTAAGGTTACCATACTGTTCGAGCATACTACTATTTAATAAACTTGCATCCTGGTCAATAACTCCAACCTGCATAAGTTCGAGTAAATTTTCCACTAGGTTCTCCTGTGCATTCAATGTGAAACTGCAAATTAGTACCAAAAAAAATAGAATAAGTTTTGTTTGCATATTCGTAAATTATTTGCGGGTATAAACCGAAAACAGTCGAATCGAAATTACCACATTCCTGATTAACAATCAATAGTTAATTTATACGTGTTTTCCGCATTCTCAATAATTAAATGGATAACCTCCCGGCAATTTGCCGGGAGGAACCATTACATTACTATAATTGACTATCCTATGATGCAGGATAAACAAATTATTTCTTAAGGCAGCATGGAACTCTGAACAACTGTTATGGAATTACCACTTCCCACAACATTATTTGTACTAAAGTTATCATTGTTGTATTGTTGAACATCAATAGTGTTAGAATTACCCAATACATACGCATCGGCAGTGTTCATATTTCCGTCCTGAAGAATGTCAATTACATTTAAATCGCCTCCAACCTGAATACCATCTGCAGTCCAAAAACCAGTTCCAACCTTATTGCCAACACCTGTTTGGGCAATATCTACAGCGTTTTCATCTCCTGTAACCGAGCCTGAAACCAAGTTCCCTTCACCATCCTGCATAACCGTAAGCACATTATTATTACTAGCTCCGTTTGCGATTGCTCCCGGACCTGTTCCTCTCAGGTTTAAATAAGCCTTATTATCATCTGAATACTGTGTTACCTCAACAGTGTTTTGGTCTCCTGTAATCTCCACACGTTGGCTGTTACCATATCCATCCTGAAGTTGTGACGTAATGTTTTCATCTCCATTTATCCAGTTCGATGCTTCGTCAGCATCACCAACTTGCTGAATGTGAGTGGCATTGTCATCACCATACACTTCTATTTTGGCTGAATTATCAATACCTCCTGCAAGTCCAGGCATTAAATGATAGCCATCTTGAGAAATACTTCCTGAATTTTTATCTCCTTGCTGCGAAGATATTGCTTCATTTTCATCACCTTTTTGAAATATGTCTACTGTATTCTCGGAACCAACCTGATCTATATCTGCACTATTTCCAGAAACAGGGCCCCCAAAGGCTTGCTGCCAAATATCAGCTTTATTATCACCTCCGTTTTGCAAAGCAGATGCAATGTTTTTCTGATTATTCTGAAATGAGCCAACCAAATTATCGTCACCAATTTGATCAACTTCCAAAATACTTGTAGCTCTTTGATGTGCAAATCCGGGATTATTTGTAACTAATTTAGAATTCTGTAAAATATTGCCATCACCTGCCTGATTAACAGTGGCATTATTTGATTTCACTTCTTGTAGTAATTTACTTACATTTTCGGCTCCACTTTGGGTAATTGCAGCACTATTGGATGGACCTGATTGGCTGACTATACTTTGATTATTTTGTGCCATCACTATCGATGAGGCGAATAATATGGCAACTCCTATAATTATCTTTTTCATATTAAGATTCTTTTAGTTCTGTACAACTGAAATACTGTTGCCATTTCCGGCAATACTATTGGTACTCATATTGCCCATTCCTGTTTGAGAAATACCAACAGTATTCAAATCTCCTGTAATAACTACACCATCTTCTAAATACCAGTCGGTTCCAACCATGTTTCCTGTACCATCCTGGTTAATCTCTACATCATTTAAATCTCCGGAAACAATACCAGTCGTTTCATTGCTTTCTCCACTCACAGTAATGTCAATAGTGTTTGCATCGGAGTATACGGGAAAGGCTGCAGACACATCCCAGCTACCTTTATTATTATCTCCTGTCATGCTTAAAGTAACTGTATTGTCATCTCCTTTAATACCCATCATTCTAAAAAAGTTGTCATTTCCAATCTGAGTACCGTTTACATCGTTATTATCGGCAGTATTAGCAATAGCTTGCAACGTATTACCTGATCCGATTTGAGAGAAGTATACCTCGTTATAATTAGCACCACCGTATTCGCCAAGTTTTACGGTTACAGCGTTTGCTGCACCATCCTGGTCAACATCTACAATGTTTTCATCACCAGCTACCTCTACTAAAGAGCTGTTTCCATCACCATCCTGATCAACATTTGCCCAGTTTTGATTTCCGGTCTGGCTAATTATGGCCAATGAGTTAGGACTGCCAAGTTGTTCGGCATATGCCCAATTGGTATTACCGGTTTGAGTAATTTCTATTTCGCTGCCAGAAGCCGACTGTTTACCTTGCGCCCAGTTTGCATCTCCTATCTGAGTTATAAGACCTGAGTTATTTCCATTAAAAGTTACCAATAACCCCTCGTTACCATTACCTGTTTGTGAAATAGCATGGTCATTTCCAGACATATCTCCAGCCCAACCCATTCGTTGATTAACTGTTGCAAAATTCTCATCACCAATTTGTGAGATAGCAGCAACACCTTTATTCGACTGTACGTTGCCGCCACCAAAGTCACCTTGCTTTACCAAAGCATCGTTCTTATCTCCGTTTTGTGTTACCGTTGAGATGTTTTCAATACCCGTTTGATCAACCACAATCTCGTTGTCATTACCAGAGGCATCTGTAGATGAAGTATTGTTTTGGGCCATTGCAAAGCCAGAGGCAATAACCATTGCTAAGAAGAATACTAATTTTTTCATGATTAAAAATTTAAGTTGTTAATAATTAAGAATTTAGACTTTAATAATTAAAATAATCCGTGGACTGGATTAGTTTCCGGAAGATGGACAAACGTAGTTTTGCCCTAACCGAAACGTTCTGAGGGTGCCGTGTGCTACGTCGCTACTGCGAAAACGGCTCAGCTTATTTTTTCAGGGATTTTTTCATTCTTCATTTTGCGTTCTTTGTTAGTTACATATATTTACTTATTATATCTTATGATATATCCCAGATTCAGACATTATAATCCTGTTAAGCAAAGGATACTCCTTTTCTTTTATTGTTGGAAAAACTGTTTTTGGAATTTGCTCAATACCTGAGCGTTGAAATGACCCTTATTTTTTATCCAACTACAGTTTTTTTTTCCTTGCTATTAAACCACAAATAAAATCTATACTGTTGGCAACGTTTTACCAAGTATTGATTTAATGGAGGCTATCTACTTAAAACCTTCTTGATTTTTTATGTATTCCTGTCGGGGTAGTGACAGTTTCAAATGTCCGAATCAAAAATAGATGAAGTTTTATTTTTTTGAAATACGTAATTTCCCTCCATACCTATTTTTGAGTACGTGGAAATACGAACAACACTTATAATGGATTACTTCTATTATATACTTTTGTTAAAGCTTCGATGATGTTAGAAGTATTTGTTTTACGCATTATATTAGAACGGTGTTTTTCAACGGTTCTTTGCGAAATATTCAGTTCGGCAGCAATAAGTTTAATAGGCATTCCTTGTCCCGACATTTTTATAATGTCGTGTTCTCTCGAAGTTAAATCTATTGCTTTTTCGTTTTTGCCATTACTCTTCGTATCATTTTCAGAATTAAACGAAATCATGATATCGTTCTTCTGTTTATTAATGACTTCCACCTGCATGAGCGTTTGATTATGTGCGATATTATCAAGTTTTGTTAAATGGAGATTTACCACGATATTTTTATTTCCCAGAAGCTTAACGTCTTTTAATACATAATCATTCAAAAGTCCTTTTAAATACATTTGGGTAACTTTTTCGCTATTGGGCAATTCTTTAAAATCAAAAATATCTAATAGTGATGGCAAGTTGTCGCCACTATAATAATCCGACATGTGGCTAAATGCAGGATTTATACGTACTATCGTATTAAATTCGCATACCAACATGGGTGTTATTGAAGTATTAAATAAGTTCTCGAAGCGTCTTTTTTCAGCATTTTTTTGTTTATCTATTTTCTCGAAAAGTGTCTTTATTCGCTGTAATATCCGTTTTTCGTTTAATGGCGAAAAAATAAAACTGTCAACTCCTAATTCCATTCCAAGTAACAAGTTGTCATAATCATGTTCCTTTAGAAATATGATGTATGGGATTGCACTTTGTAAACTTGTTTTCTTTAATAAATTTAGTGTTTGAAATCCTTCCAATTCTTTACTATAATTGGCACAGATAATTAGATCTGGCACTAGTTCTATAATTTTTTGTAGTAACGACTGTACTGAGTTTGTTCTTTCTACACGATAATCATTTGATTTTAGGATAGCATATAATTTTTTATAGTCTGCATCCTCTGGCATATTTAACAGGATTAACTTTTGGCGGTTCATATTGCATAAATATTATGTATTGTAGGTTTCGCTAAATTAATTGTATTTTTTTTTATATCATAACTATTGTTCGATTTTATTCCAACACTAAAGCATTAAACTAGTTATAACTTAATACATTATTAGCTATACTGAGTAGCATTATTAAGGGTTGTGCTTACACTAAAAATTGTTGATGATATCAAACAATTTTTAGTGTAAATAAGACTGGAAAACGAAGGCCATTTTTTCAAATCAAATATTTTTTTCGCAAAATTCCCAATTAACAAATACTTTACAAATCTATTCGAACTTCGAATTATAATATTCGAATTATTGCTAAGGCTATTTAATTTTTATCTTTGCGCACCTGAAATTATAAGCCGATTTTAAATCCGAAAAAGCATGAAGAATATAAAATTCATTTCAGCTGCGGAAGCAGTAAAAGTTATCAAATCGAACGACAGAGTTCACCTTCACAGTGTGGCTGTTACGCCACATCCTCTTATTAATGCAATGGTTGAAAGAGGAAAAAACAAAGAATTTCGTAACGTACGGGTTCAACATATCCACACCGAGGGGCCGGCACCTTATGCTGATCCTGAGATGGAAGGTATATTTCAGTTGGAATCGTTTTTTGTAGGTGGTAATGTTAGAAAACAAACCCAGGCCGGTTATGCCGATTACATTCCGGTATTTCTGCAAGAAACACAACGACTGATTCGTGAAGGGTATTTAAAAGTAAACGTAACAATGATTCAGGTTTGTCCTCCCGACAAGCATGGCTACGTTTCATTAGGAACATCTGTTGACGCTACTTTAGCTGCAATTGAAAATTCGGATACGGTTATTGCTATCGTTAATCCAAACGTACCGCGTGCTTTTGGAGATGCAATGATTCATATTAACGACATTGATTTATTTGTTGAAGACGACAGCCCGTTGTATGCTCCTGCACCGGGTGCAATTAGCGAAACCGACCGTAAAATTGGCCGCTACGTTGCAGAACTGGTAGAAGATGGTGCAACCCTGCAAATGGGTATTGGTGCTATTCCGAATGCAGTTTTAAGCATGTTGGGAAACCACAAAGACCTGGGTGTTCACTCTGAAATGTTTGCAGATGGAATTCTTCCTTTGGTGGATAAAGGCGTGGTAAACGGCAGAAATAAAAAAATTGACAAAGGCAAAATGGTTGCAACATTCTTAATGGGGTCAACCGGTCTTTACGATTTTATTGATGACAACCCGGGCGTTTTAATGCAAGACGTAAAATATACGAACCGTGTAAGTATTATCGCTAAAAACCCAAAAGTTACAGCAATTAATTCGGCACTACAAATTGATATTACCGGACAGGTTTGTGCCGATTCTATTGGAACAACGCATTATTCCGGAGTTGGGGGCCAAATTGATTTCCTTCGTGGCGCATCGCTTAGTAAAGGCGGAAAACCAATTATTGCCATGCCTTCTGTTACAGCCAAAGGAATTAGCAAAATTGCTCCTACCTTAATGCTTGGTGCCGGTGTGGTTAGCACACGTGCCAATATCCATTGGGTAGTAACAGAGTTTGGTGCAGTTAATTTATATGGAAGAACCATGCAAGACAGAGCAAAACTTTTAATCTCGATTGCACATCCTGACCATCAGGAAGCATTGGATAAAAACGCTTTTGAACGTTTTGGTCCTCATTTTCATTTTGTATGGGATGAATAACAATAATAATATATAGAAAAGCAGACTTCAGTCTGCTTTTTTTTGCATTCAACACAAAGTATAAACCAACTGAAATTAGCGAATATTAACTAATTCTAAATTCGTAAACCAAAAAATCAGGTTTTCTTCATTTCTCGAACCTGAATTAGTAAGAACCATAACTTTGTTGGACTTTAAAAATTTGACTATTAGTATTTTATAACCATTCTAAATAAGCAGAAAGCGAAACCATCAATACCTGAAAAAACTGATATTCCTGCTTCAAATTCTGTTTATTTTCAAGAATACAAATATTTACAAGATGAACATTTCACATATAGAACACATTGGAATCGCAGTAAATAGTTTGGAAGAAGCTATTCCATACTACGAAGAAATGCTGGGTCTAAAATGCTATGCCGTAGAAGAAGTGGCAGACCAAAAAGTAAAAACTGCCTTCTTTCAGGTTGGCGACACAAAAATTGAGTTATTAGAATCGACAAGTCCTGACGGGCCGATTGGTAAATTTCTGGAGAAAAAAGGCCAGGGAGTGCACCACCTTGCTTTTGCAGTAGACAATGTTAACGACTCGTTGAATGAGCTGGGCGAAAAAGGCGTTCAACTAATCGATAAAACATCGCGCAAAGGTGCTGAAGGATTAAATATTGGTTTTCTGCACCCCAAAGCAACCATGGGCGTACTAACCGAAATTTGTGGAAAAGAGTAAAGGACACTAAACAACCGATTTTTATGAGCAATCAGGATAAAATTAAAAAGTTAATCGACCTACGCGCTGAAGCGAAGCTGGGTGGTGGACTAAAAAGAATTGAAGCACAGCATAAAAAAGGCAAATTTTCAGCCCGCGAACGCATTGAGCTTTTACTCGATGAAGGTAGTTTCGAAGAATTCGATATGTTTGTTACGCACCGCTGTACCAATTTTGGAATTGAGAAAACAAAATTCTTAGGCGATGGTGTTGTTACCGGTCACGGAACAATTGACGGACGAGTAGTTTACGTTTTTTCGCAAGACTTTACTGTCTTCGGAGGATCATTATCAGAAACCTTTGCACAAAAAATCTGCAAGGTAATGGACATGGCCATGAAAGTGGGCGCCCCGGTTATTGGCATCAACGACTCGGGAGGTGCACGTATTCAGGAAGGTGTAAATTCGCTGGCCGGTTATGCCGAAATTTTCGAGCGTAACATTTTAGCCTCGGGAGTTATCCCACAAATTTCAGCAATTTTCGGTCCGTGTGCCGGTGGTGCAGTTTACTCTCCTGCCCTAACCGATTTTATTATGATGACCGAGCAAAACTCGTATATGTTTGTAACCGGGCCAAAAGTGGTTAAAACAGTAACCGGCGAAGACATTTCGGTTGAAGACCTTGGTGGCGGTAAAGTTCACGCATCAAAATCAGGCGTTGCACAGTTCCTTGTTGAAAACGAACAGGAAGGTATTTCCATCTTACGTAAATTAATCAGCTACCTTCCTCAAAATAATCTGGAAGATCCGATTGTTACGGAAAGTACCGACCCAATTGATCGTTTGGATGATGCCTTGAATGAAATCATACCAGACAACCCTAACCAGCCTTACGAAGTTAAAGATGTTATTCATACCATTGTTGACTATGGCGAATTCCTGGAAATTCACCGTAACTATGCAAAAAACATCGTTGTTGGTTTTGCAAAATTCGACGGACAGCCTGTTGGTATTGTAGCCAACCAGCCCAACTACCTTGCCGGTGTACTTGATATCGATGCATCAGTAAAAGCGGCTCGTTTTGTTCGTTTCTGCGACTCTTTTAATATTCCAATCATCACGCTTGTTGATGTTCCCGGATTCTTGCCGGGTAGCCGCCAGGAGTATGGTGGTATAATCACGCATGGCGCAAAACTGATGTTTGCCTACGGCGAAGCTACTGTTCCAAAAATTACAATCACCTTACGCAAATCGTATGGTGGTGCGCACGATGTAATGTCGAGCAAGCAATTACGCGGCGACCTTAATTATGCCTGGCCAACTGCCGAAATTGCAGTGATGGGTGCTGCCGGTGCAGTTGAGGTATTACACGGACGCAAATTACGCGACATTGAAGATGCCGAAGAACGTGCCAAATTTATTGCCGACCATGAAGAGGAGTACAAAGAGAAGTTTGCAAATCCTTATCAAGCTGCATCATTTGGTTATATCGACGATGTTATCGAGCCTCGGAATACCAGATTTAGAATTATTCGTGGATTACAAAGTCTTGCTACCAAGAAACTGGTAAATCCGCCAAAAAAACACTCGAATATTCCACTATAAAACAGCGCAATTATGGAACCATTATTTATCCTGTTATCAAGTTCTGTTCAGTTCGGATTTACTGTTGCGATTGTTGGTTTTTCCATCGTGTTTTTCTCGTTAACGGCCCTGGTAATTGTTTTTAGCCGTTTACCCAAATTGCTGAACATGCAATTTAACCGTGCAAAACTCAGAAAAAATAAACAAAAGGAAAAAGAGGCAGTTACGCAAGACGACTTTGTTGTTGAGGGTAACGTAACAGCAGCAATAAGTTTAGCATTGCACATGTACTTTAATGAATTACACGACGAAGAAAGTAACATTGTTACCATTAAAAAGGTACGCAAGGCCTATTCGCCATGGAGTTCAAAAATATACAGTGTTCAAAACAACTGGCCGCGTCAATAAATTCGGAATAGAAACGAGAAAAGTACACAATGAAACGCGCATGATACAATCTTTCTTTGAAATTTAAGGAAATGTTTCTGCGAGTTCCATCTGTTATCTTTTAAAACAAAAAATAATAAACAGATGAAAAAATATAAATTCACAATCAGAGGTAACGATTACGACGTTCATTTAAAAGACATTGAAGACAATGTTGCTGAACTGGATGTAAACGGAACCATTTACGAAGTTGTAATACACGGAGAAGTTAAAACAACCAAAACTCCTACCCTAATAAGAAAACCGGTTGAAAAAATGCCTGGTGAAGGGCAGATTAAAAAAGCTGAATCAACCGGGAAACATAAAGTTACCGCACCACTGCCAGGTACCATTTTAAAAATTAATGTAAGCGTTGGCGATGTGGTTACCGAGGGGCAAAACCTGATGGTAATGGAAGCCATGAAAATGGAAAACCAGGTACAAACCACAAAAGGCGGCGAAATTACGGCTATTAAAGTGGGGCTTGGCGATAGTGTATTGCAGGATGATGTTTTGATTGAAATTGGTTAACCTATACATTGCTGACATGAGAAAAATAGTTCAATTATTATTCGTATTGATTTTTCTGAGCCCTTCGGTTTTTGCCGGAAGCCAGCCCGAAAAAATCAGCGATGTACTCACAAAAGGCAAATGGGTAAACTACTCCGACGGATACATCCCAATTGCCACTTATAAAGCAGGAGAACCCGACCAAAAAGAAAACCCAACAACAGTTAAACGTTTTAAAACATTTACGTTTGACGAAGAAGGTGGTTTTCTCTTAGATTCGGCAAAACAGCGTTACTCGGGTAAATACAAAATTTACGGTAACGAAGTTGAATTGAATTTTAACTCGGTGCCAATTACCCAATTGCGTGTAAATAAAGACCCCAATATGCCTTCGGGTTACAACATCCAAACGGCAGAGGTACAATTACCCCACCGGGTTTTAAAACTCACCGATGAAGGCAAATTAACCGGCGACGGCTATACCTACAAACGTTACAGCGGAGCTGTTTCGGGATTATTTAATTTCTACGAATTTTCGGGATTTGCAAACATTGCCTGGGGAAACATTATTATGATGGTGGTTGGCCTTATTTTTATTTACCTGGCCATCCGCTACGATTTTGAACCCATGCTGCTCATCCCAATTGGCTTTGGGATTTTGGTAGGTAATATTCCCATGTTTCAAGTGGTTGACTTTAACCTGAAACTTGGAGTTTACGAGCCCGGCTCGGTTTTAAACATCCTTTACCAGGGCGTTGTGCAGGGATGGTATCCTCCGCTAATTTTCCTCGGAATTGGAGCCATGACCGACTTTTCATCGCTTATATCCAACCCGAAGCTAATGCTTTTAGGAGCGGCCGCACAAATTGGTATCTTCCTTACTTTTTTGGGAGCAATTTACCTGGGTTTTGCCCCTCCGGAAGCCGGTGCAATTGGTATTATCGGTGGAGCCGATGGTCCTACGGCAATTTTTATTTCATCAAAACTGGCCAATGGTATTAACGTATTACCCGACGGTACTACCGTGCAAAACCTTATCGGGCCCATTGCAATTGCAGCCTATTCGTACATGGCATTGGTTCCGGTAATTCAACCTCCGGTTATTAAATTAATGACCAGTAAAAAAGAACGCTTGATTCGAATGAAACCTCCTCGTGCGGTCTCAAAACTCGAAAAAGTTTTATTCCCGATTGTTGGATTAATTCTAACAGCTTACATTGCTCCATCGGCACTGCCGCTTATTGGTATGTTATTCTTTGGAAACCTGTTAAAAGAATCGGGCGTAACCAAACGTTTAGCAAACACTGCTGCCAACCCGCTCATTGATGTAATTACCATATTGCTGGGAATTACAGTTGGTGCTTCTACGCAGGCAGATGTTTTCCTAACTCCTGCGTCGATTAAGATTTTTGCCCTGGGAGCCGGTTCGTTTGTTATTGCAACAGCCGGTGGTGTAGCAGGTGCTAAAATCATGAACCTGTTCCTTAAAAAGGAAAATAAAATTAATCCGATGATTGGTGCCTCGGGTGTATCAGCCGTACCTGACAGTGCCCGCGTTGTGCAACACATGGGATTAAAAGAAGACCCGACAAACCACCTCTTAATGCATGCTATGGCACCTAACGTATCTGGTGTTATCGGTTCGGCCGTGGCAGCAGGTATTTTATTGAGCTTCTTGATGTAAGAAAATACATACACCAAACTAAAAAAGGATTTCTGAAACAGAAATCCTTTTTTAGTTTTAATCCATCGCCCACCTTTCGCTGGGGTCGCCGGGCATTGATACCGTTTTCCACGAGAACTTAAACACCCTGGGTTCCACCAAACGCTCAAAATCGGCATAAGCCATTTGTATCATTTCGGTATGGCTGCCTGCGTTAAAAGCAATTTCATCATCTTCCGCCAACGATTCTGCAACAAATACTTCCATATCGTAAAGGTTTCCGAAAGGCGGCATTGCACCTAAATCACAATCGGGGAAAAATCGTTGAAACTCCGCCTCCGATGCAAGGCCTACATGTGTTGTACCAAAAATTTCCTGTAATAAATCAAAATCAATTTGATACGAAGCAGGAAGTACAGCCATTGCCATTTTTCCATCAACTTTTACAATTACAGTTTTGGCAAACTCTTTACCCGAAACATGGCTTTTTGAAGCAATCTCCTGTGCAGTAAATGCACTCGAATGTTTGATTACAACATACTTTACCTTGTTTTCATCAAGAAAAGCTTTAAGTTTTTTTACCGGCATAGTTTTACTGTTTAAATTAAAATTCCGACTATCGTTTTCACAAAATCCTGAAAAGCATACATGTCTTTTTACTTTAAATGCAAATGGCTGGTTTCGTTTTTGAATGAGTTTAAAAGCATGCCGAAAAAAACGAAAGCCTAAAACCGGAGCGCTTTGCCCTGCCTTAAATAAAATGGATGGCAAAGAAGTAAACATCGCCATGTAAATTCTGTTATGATGAAATAACATTAAATTTTTACAAGTGAAAATAGTAGTAATTGGTGGCCACGGTACAATTGGCAGCTGTGTAAGCAAGCATCTTAAAATAAAGCACGAAGTTATCACTGCCAGCCGAACAAATGGCGATGTGCATGTTGATATGGAAAGTGCTGAATCGATAAAAAATATGTTTGAAAAGATTGGGAAGGTTGATGCCATTGTAAACTGCGCCGGAGCAACAAAATGGGGACCCTTTGCCGAACTTACGGAAGAAGATTTTTATGTAGGACTCAGGGGCAAGTTAATGGGGCAGGTAAACATTGTTCGAATTGGCAAAAACTATTTGAATGATGGTGGTTCCATAACTTTAACAACCGGTATTTTAGCTGAAGACCCCGTGTTTGGAGCAACCAACTCGGCTATGGCCAATAATGCCATTCATGGTTTTGTGCGCGCTGTTTCGCAGGAGCACGCCAACGAGTTCCGATTAAACGTTGTAGCGCCCGGCCTGGTTGAAGATTCGGCGGAACGATTAGGGGCGGCCTTTCCCGGCCACACGCCTGTACCGATGCAAAAAGTTGCCAAAGGGTACGAGCGAAGTGTTGAAGGCCTGCGCACCGGAGAGATTATCCGCATATACGAATAAACTAAAGCTTACTAAAAAACATCCCGAAAATAGCCGTTTACAATAAGCGGCTATTTTCTTTTCTGAGCCCATCCTTCCAAATCAGAAACCTACACCTCATTGTAACTCCACCCAAAAATCGTCTTCCGGTTCGTCATGGTTTTGGTCCCGTTCGTGGTAAAAAGCAAACCGGCTGTGTTATTTTATTTCCAACCCATCTTTTTCTGTCGGAAATTTGAAGTACAAAAACAATAAAACAGAAAAAACCATGAAGACTCTTTTAATCATACTCTTTCAATTTCTGATCCTTATTGCTCATGCACAGGTCAGAATCTCGGGAGTAGTAGTATCAGAAACAGGGAGCCCGCTTTCCGGAGTGAATATATTTATTCAGGGAACTTACGACGGTACAACAACAGATAGTCTTGGAGTATTCCATTTCAAAACCGATGCAAGTGGCGAACAAACATTAATTGCAAGCTGCGTAGGATTTGAAACATATGCACAGCAATTAAGCCTCACCAACAATATCACTGATCTCGAAATCATACTGATTGAAGAAATAAGTGAACTCGACGAAGTAATAATTAACGCCGGAACTTTTGAAGCCAGCGACAAAAAGAAATCCGTTGTTTTAAAACCACTGGATGTGGCGCTAACAGCAGGAGCCAATGGCGATATTTATGGGGCGTTTGGCAAATTGCCGGGGTCGCAAACCGTTGGCGAAGAAGGACGACTTTTTGTGCGTGGTGGTGAAAGCTACGAAACCAAAACCTTCATGGACGGGATGCTGGTGAATTCCCCTTACTATTCAAAAATGCCCGATCTGCCCACACGGGGCCGCTTCTCTCCCATCCTTTTTAACGGATCGGTATTTAGCACCGGTGGTTACTCCGCCGAATACGGACAGGCACTTTCGTCGATTGTGGCGTTAAACACCATTGCTCTTGAGCCGGAAACCAAATCGAGTATTTCTGTACTTTCAGTTGGCCTACAGGGTTCGCATGCAAAAAGATGGGAAAATACATCCTTGTCGATAAGTGGCGAATACCTGAATACGGCACTCAGTAACAAGCGGTTTAAACAAAATGTGGAGTGGTTAAAAGACCCCGTTATTGTTGGCTCAACAATGTTGTTCCGGCATAAAACAAGTGAAACGGGAATGCTAAAATCTTTTGCCACCTTTAGCTACGACACAAGCAGTTTACTTTATGACAACTTTGAGCAATCCACTTTTCAGGAGCTTAGTATGGGAAATAAGAATTTGTATTCGAACACAACCTTTAACGAGATGCTGAACGACAACTGGATGATTCAAACCGGTGTTGCATTTAATATCAACCGCGAAAACATGCATATCGATTCTGATGCTATTGCGACCTCAGGAAACAGTAGTCAACTGAAACTTACACTTTCCAATTATTCGATTAAGGATGTTACTACAACTTTCGGAGCTGAAGCATTATTTAATAAGTATGAACAAGACATCGATATGAATGGAGATTTTAATCTTTCATTCATCAATAACCTGTTTGCAGGCTTTGCCGAATCGGAATGGAAAGTGACAAAAAAGTTCGCTCTAAAAGCCGGTCTGCGAAGCGAATATAATTCGCTGATCAATGAATTAAATGCCGTCCCGCGTCTTTCAGCAGCGGTAAAAACGAGCAAAAACAGCCAGCTTTCGGCAGCTTACGGAAAGTTCTTTCAGAATCCCGGCGACGATTACCTGAAATTCACCGATGAGTTGGCACCGGAAACTTCAACGCATTCGATTTTAACCTGGCAGTATAAAAAAGACAGCCGCACGTTACGCATTGAAGCCTACAATAAAAACTATTCCGACCTGGTAAAATTTGATGAAGAATTTTCTGCTGAACCCGGAAATTACAACAATGCCGGCAGTGGTTATTCACGCGGAATTGATGTTTTCTGGCGCGACCAAAAACAGTTTGGAAAAGCCGACTACTGGATTTCGTATTCCTTCATCGATTCAAAAAGAAATTATCGAGATTACCCCATGAAAGTCACTCCACACTACGTTTCGAAACACAACCTATCGGTAGTTTACAAACAGTATTTCACTAAAATCAACTCGTTTATTTCGGGCTCCTACACGTTTGCCAGTGGACGTCCTTTCAATGATCCAAACACTCCCGAATTTATGGCCGGAAAAACCAAAACCTACAACGACTTAAGTTTCGGATTCACACACCTGTTTTACCTTTTCAACACACAAACCGTGGCACATGTAATTGTAAACAATGCACTGGGTTTCAACAATGTATTTGGCTACAACTACGCTCAAACACCTGATAGCAATGGTGTTTACCAGGCGCAACCCATCGTGCCGGGACAAAAGCGACTCATTGTATTTCTACTATCATTTCAATTATAAACTTAAAAATTAAATCACATGAAGACTTTATTAACGCTTAT